>ERZ791884.1685-NODE-1685-length-14682-cov-2.722841_pt1 | contig 14682 bp, 9 predicted proteins | sample MGYA00509941_ERZ791884 | MGnify/ENA primary metagenome ERZ791884 (study PRJEB30046, sample SAMN00792095) | human gut metagenome | study: EMG produced TPA metagenomics assembly of the A metagenome-wide association study of gut microbiota in type 2... | reverse complement strand
CGTAAAAAGCCCCTTCAAAATCTTCCCTGAGGTTTTCAAAATACTCCGCGATCCGTACCTCGGACAGGTTATATGCCGTTTTTCCCTCATAAAGCCGGAACGTACCGTAACAGAACGGATTCGTGGCCGCCATAAATCTGCTGCCCGGCTTTTTGGCGCCTCTGGCAAAAGCCGATATTTTCCCCCGTTCCTTTGTCAGAACCGTTATTCTTTTGTCCATCTCCAAAACAGGGACAGCCTTTAAGACTATCCCTGTTACTTCCACAAAATCCTGCATGCCAGCTCCTGCTCCCGCTACAGCCCTGCCTCATCAGTTCTGTCCTTTTCTACTGCCCGCTGCCCCAAAACAGCCTCTGCAGTTTTTAACCGATCCTCTGCAGTCTCTGCTGCTTCCCTGTAGCTTAAGTAATCCGCAACCTTGCCACTCATATAAAAGGTATCCCAGCATTCCCTATCACGCATCTTCCGCTTCCTCCCATAGATTAGATACTAATAGGGTTCGTTCTTTCCCGGAAAATATGTGTGGTAGTTTCTCCCTTATCTGGTAATGTCTTTTGCGTTATAACCAAAGTTTTTTAAAAGGAAATCGCTGTCGCGCCAGTCTTTCTTGACCTTTACCCAGAGCTTCAGATTCACCTGTGTTTCCAACAGATCTTCAATTTCCTTTCTCGCACGGCTTCCGATCTTTTTCAGCATACTGCCGCCCTTTCCGATAATGATCCCTTTGTGGGAATCACGCTCACAGACGATCGTTGCATCAATATCCACGATGCTGTCATCCGCTCTCCACTTCATCTGATCAATGGAAACTGCTATCCCGTGTGGGATCTCCTCATCCAGACAGCGGAGCGCCTGTTCGCGGATCAGTTCTGAAACGATCTGCCGCTGTGGCTGGTCTGTCACGGTATCTTCATCATAAAACATCGGTCCGTAAGGCAGATATTTAAAGATAGAGTCGATCAGATCCTGTGTATTATCTCCCTTCAGCGCCGAAACCGGAACGATCTCCGCAAATTCCAGCTCTTTTCTGTATGCATCGATAAAAGTCAGGATTTCTTCTCTTTTTACCGTGTCCGTCTTATTGATGACAAGTATGACAGGCGTTTTGGTCTTTTTCAGCTGTTCGATGATATGTCTCTCCCCGGCGCCGATAAAGGTGGACGGTTCCACCAGCCACAGGATCACATCGACCTCGGACAGCGTATGCTGCGCCACGTTTACCATGTAGTCGCCCAGCTTGTTTTTTGCCTTGTGGATACCCGGCGTATCCAGAAAGACGATCTGTCCCTGCTCACATGTATATACAGTCTGTATTTTATTTCTGGTTGTCTGCGGCTTATTGGATGTGATCGCGATCTTCTGTCCGATCAGCCGGTTCATCAGTGTTGATTTTCCTACATTCGGTCTTCCGATCAGCGTCACAAAACCGCTCTTTTTATCTGCTTCCATATATTCTTCCTTTATCCCTCTTATCGGAGCTTTTGTTTACAGCTCCGGTTTATCTGTTTCTTCTTCCTTCCGCATGACCTGTTCCACTGCATCATTCAGCTGCCCGTTCTGTTCCCGGAATCTATCCATTTTTTCAGCCAGCTTTCTTTCCCGTTTCTTTTTGCTTTTCTTTACGATCACGCGGACCACAAGCACGATCGCTGCAATGACTACAGCCCAGATCAGTAAATATGGCAGTGCGATCACAAGATCGATCAGGAAGTTTTTAATGCCCTGCAGTACACGCTTCACACTTGTTACAAAACCATCTGTCATACGCTGCAGATCTGATTTCGGCTCCTGCGTATCCGGCGTGTAGATCGTCACCTCTTCCACGGAAAGAGTGATGGTTGCATAGTCGACCTGATTGTCGTATGTACGAAGCTGTGACTCCATGGACTGGATTTGATAGCGCACTTCCGTCAGCCTTGTCTCCAGTGCAATGATCGCATCCACGCTTTCCGCTTTTTCCATCAGCGCCATGAGTCTTTCCTGCTCAACTTCAAGTGCCTCTTTCCGGCTCTTTGTGTCTACATAGGAAAGTGTCACATCATCGGTTGACTCCGATTTTCTCGTGACATTTGCATTTTCGGAAACCATGGTCACCATTTCATCCATTTTGTCAGCAGGTACTCTGACCGTATAGTTGGCTGATCTGTTGCCTTCATATCCATAGCTGCTTCCATAGGTATTGCTGCTTTCTATATAACCGCCCAGTTCCGCAACCTTTGCGTCAATCTGCGAAAGCAGCTCATCAAAGTTCTGCGTTTCCACACCGATATCCATGCGGCGGATCAGCTTTCTGCCCTGTTCCACCTGCTTTTGTACATTTTCCGCTGTACTCGCCCCGGATCCTGTATCGCTATTTTGCGCTACCGCATCATATTCGTAAACACCCTCCGAAGCAGCTTCATCCGCTGCCTCCTCCGTCATCATATCGGAAGCTGCCATTGTCTGCGCCGCCTTATTCGACGCCGAAGAATCATAACTGCTGCTTCCACAGCCTGTCAGAAGCAATGCCAAACCCAATGCACAAAGTATTCTCTTTTTCATAGTAACCCTCCTTTTGCTGTTCTCCATAACCTCTTTTCCTTTTGCATCTCTGCTATTTATAATACGTTTCCTCCTTCTCTTATTTATGGTGTATTACACAAGCGTTTCCACACAAAGGAAGCTGTCTGCCTGTTCTTTGATCTTATCCTCGTTACCGACTACACAGAATGCCCCTGTCTCCAGCATGGCTGCCACCTGGGCGGAAAGAGCGTGGATATCCGCTACCTGGCAGGATAGGATCTCATCCCGTTCCTGCTGTTCTTCCGCAAAGCTGTAGCCTGACATATAAGCGCCGAAGCTTCTGCTGCCCTGTGCGCTCGGCGGGAGTGGCGTATCCTTCTCGGAGATCGCGCCGATCACGTACTTTGTCATGATCTCTTCATCTGCTGCAAATTCCCGCAGATACGCCGGTGCCTTCTCGTAAACAGCAACCGTCTTTTCCAGATTCGGATCTCTGTAGGACACAAAATAGCTGAGACCTGATTTTGTAAAGTTGCTCATACAGCCATATGCGCCGCCTTTGACTCGTACCCGGATCCACAGATAATCATATCCCATCATGATGCGCAGCACACGGAGTGCTCCTGTATATGGAAGTCCCGCTTTTCTGAAATCGCCTGCCCGGCAGACATACTGGACTCCCGCACTGGTGCACAGCCCTTCCTGTTTTTTTACAGGATCCGCACGGAATGCTTCCTGCACATTATTTTCCGCAGAAAGTCCCTTATGGAACGGCAGAAGCGCTTCCATAAACAGTTTCTTTCCTTCTTCCGTGCCCGTGTAATCATAAAGCACTCTGTTCCCATTCAAGATAAAGGAAAGCAGCGTTTTCATTTCCCTGATACATTCTGCTTTGCGTTCGTCAAAATGATTATACAAATCTGTCAGGAAACGGAAAAATCCCAGACCGCTGAACCGGTCAGATGCCCATGCACTTTCCGAAATATAAGAAAGTGCCCGCAGCGATGCAGTCGAATGTCCCGCACTTGTCATCTGTGCCTGCAATCTTGCTTTTACCTCACCCAGAATCTCTTTCAGACGTTTTTCATCATCAAAAACAGACTGGGTCAGGATCTCCCTGATCAGATCCACTGCCTTTGGTGTATTCCCATATAACACTTTTGCCCTGGCCTCAAAGGTCAGTTCAAATTTACTGTAATCCTTTGCATCTGTATAAGTGGCTGCATCAAAGATAATACCTCCTGTCTGCAGATTGATCTCATTAAACAGTTCTCCGTAGCTTCTCTTTTCCGTACTCAGAAGTCCCAGCACATTTTTCAGAAGCCCCAGATACGGAAGCTGCTCTTTTTTGATGTCCCGGATCTTAAATACTATATGCAGATAAGAAACCCCGTTTGTAAAGATCGGATGAGACAAAAGGATCGTATTTTCAAAAGGCTCCTTCTCATTCAGGAACGGAGGTGCTTCTTTACCCAGGTCTTCTCTTTTCAGCACCGGGATCTTTGCCAGATCTTCCGGGGAAGATTCTTCTTCCTGATATGCCTTCAGTGCCTTTGTCTCTGCGATCACAGCCTGCAGCTCTTCTGCGGAAAGAGAAGCCTTTTTCTTTGCAAGCATCTCTTTCAGTTTTTCACTTTCTCTGCTCTCCATTCCTTTTTCAGGAAGCAGGGATACGATTGATTTATGTGTATTATTCAGAATCTGATTTTCCACAAGCTGTTCAAAATAATCAGTCTGTACCAGCTTCTTCAATGCGTCAAAAGTCTCATTCGCTTCAATATGCATAAATGGAGCCTTGTCATCATACAGCCAGCTGTCAAGTGCCTGCAGACCATACATCAGCCCTTTTGGATACGCCCCGAAATCTGCTTCCTTATATTTAAACTCATAGCAGTTAATAGCAGCAAGCAGGGCATTTTTATCAATGCCGTTCTTTACCTGCTCTCTTAAAGCCTGCTCTACGGTTTCCACAAATGCTTTCTGATCGGATAAACCGGCATTTTTTGCCACAAAAGAAAAATATGGCTGCAGAATTCCATTTTCGCAGACACTGTAAACATCTTCACCTATTCCTTTTTCCATCAGAGCCACCTTGACCGGAGCGCCCGGTGCGGAGCAAAGAGCATAGTCAAGAACCTGCAGTGCGATATAAAGCTGTCTGTCCAGACTGCTGCAGATGCTGACATTATAAGAATAATAAGCGGCGTTTGTGATATCATCCGAATCCAGTACCGGATATTTCTTTTCTACCTGTACAGGCGCTGCAAACGGCTTCTGCAGCCGGATGGCAGAGTCGATCTTAAGCACGTCAAATTTGGAGAGATATGCCTCATCCAGATAGGTCAGACGTTCTTCCATATCCATATCGCCATAGAAATAAATATAGCTGTTTGACGGATGATAATATCTTCTGTGAAAATCCAGAAAAGCTTCATAAGTCAGCGACGGAATATCGGAAGGTCTTCCGCCGGAATCCACACCGTATGCAGTGTCCGGATACAGGCTGTTAAAAGTCTCTCTGTCAAGCAGATCATCCGCGCTCGAATACGCGCCTTTCATTTCATTATATACGACACCGTTATAGATCAGGTCGTCTGTTTCAGACTCACATTCATAATGCCAGCCCTCCTGCTCGAAGATCTTCTTTTCTTTATAAATATTCGGATGGAATACCGCATCCAGATAGACGTCACAAAGATTGGCAAAATCCTTGTCATTGCAGCTTGCTACCGGATAAACCGTCTTATCCGGGTAAGTCATGGCATTTAAAAAAGTGTTCAGGGAACCTTTTGCCAGTTCCACAAACGGATCCTTGACCGGATACTTCTCTGAACCGCAGAGTACACTGTGTTCAATGATATGTGCCACACCTGTGCTGTCTGTCGGCGGTGTACGGAAACCAATGTAAAATACTTTATTGGGATCATCATTGGAAAGCAGCACGATCCTCGCCCCTGTCTTTTTATGGCGCAGGATCACACCACGGGAATTCAGGTCTTTGATCTCTCTGTCTTCCACGATTTCATATGCTGTCAGATTTTCTATACTCATTTTCTTCTCCATTTTCTGTTTTCTGTTAAAGTGCATGATTTTTACGGATTCTTTTGAGTCCATGCTATACGCCAAGTGACATCAGATGCAGTTTCCCGAAATAAAACTCGGAAATATAATCTGCACAAAGCTGTCCCTGCTCCTGTTTCTTCCAAAAATTCTCAAAAGAAAGCTCTTCTGTCTCATATTCTGTCCGGCTTCTTCCTTTTTTATCCACTTTTATCTTCGGCTTTACGGTTTTGATCTTACAACGCAGCTGTTTCAAAACCATTGCGAGCTTACTGTCTTTTGTCATGGAAGACAGTGCATCACAGATCCGTATCTCTTCTCCCACTTCCGGTATCACATATTGAAATACGGCAGTACGAAGCCGCTGCGGCGTATCATCCTGCTCACACAGCTCCGCAAAGGTCAGTCTTGCTCCGATATACACATTGTTAAAATCCTGGAGCACATATTTAAAATCCATATTAGCTGTTTCGTTACTCATTCTTATACTCCATTTCTATGGTATCGATCAGATTTGCACTGATCTGCATGGCTGCTTCCACATCATCCATCGTGATTGCTTCATAATTGGCGCAGATCTCTTCCGGAGATACTTTTCTGCGTAGTTCCTCAGAAAGTTCTCTGGCAGCATCCGCTACCTGATTGACCTTCTTCAGTACTTCCTCATCATCATTTTTCTTTTCCAGTTCCTCGTTGATCAGATGTTCCATTGCCTTCATCATATAATTACCAAGGAAACCTTCCGTCTCTTCCAGTATATCGCCGTCTGTATCCAGACATTCCATCTGCCCGGTTGCTTCCAAAAGTGCCATATTGCCTTCTCCGATCAGATCCTCCAGCATCACACCCTGCCCCGCATACAGCTTTGCAAGCTCTGCTGTCTTTGGCAGAAACTGCTGAAGCAATACCTCTTTGGCATCCTGATCACCTGCGATCGCAGAAAGCATGACCGCCTTCAGTTCTTCCGGCTCCATACTTTCAAGTGCTGAAATCCCGTTCAGATACTCCTCCAGATAATTACGGTCTTCCATGGAGAGATATTCCTCTACCTCTTTCCGGTCTCCGACACCGATCTTCTGGTTCTTATAATACTCCAGCAAAAACCCCATCTGTTCCGAGCCCTGCTGTATGTCCGGGAAAAAGGAATGGATCTGTTCTTCTGACAGACACATACCTTGTTTTCTTGCCAGCTTCATGGATTCCATAAGCTGACTTCTGAATTCTTTTTCTTCCATATATATTACCTGTCTTTCTTTCCTACTGTTTTTTCACATGCTTGTGTGTAAAAATATGATCCTGACAATACTCATAATTTCCGTCGCACTTTGAGCAGAACCGAAATTCCAGATCTGGATCGGATTCGTCTGTTCTGCCACAGATCGCACATTTATGCTTTGTCACCGGACGCATGACCTGCTTGTGATAAGTACGCTGTCTTTTGATCTGCTGCGGCGTCCGGAAAGATTTCCGTGTTGTCACAAAGAAAATGATAAAGGCAAGCAGAGAAAACAGGATCGCCGTCATGTCCGCCAGCGGCAGATACCAGCCGATGCTTCCCGTTCTGATATAAGAGCTGAGCGATATCACATCCTGCAATACCTGTACACCTAAAATAACTGCATAGATAATTCCCAGCACTTTTATCTTCAGTGGGATAATAAACATAAACAGGACCTGTACATCCGGGAAGGTTGCTGCAAATGCCAGAATGATCGACATGCAGACATAATACGTACTGAAATAATTGGCAATAAAACCGTAAAAAGATGCTAATGATACACCAAATTCCATCACAGTGATCGTTTCGGTCAGCCCGGTCAGAACACAGACGCCGTAAAACAGGAAAGCGCCAACGATCGTCAGCAGCATCCCGCCGATCAGATAGACATTATAGCGGAAGGTGCCCCATGTCCGCTCCAGTGTCGTACCGATGGAAAAATAAAAATACAACATGACCAGTGTAAATAGGTCGAGTCCTTCCGGCGGTACAACGATCCATGTCAGGAGACGCCAGACCTGCCCATGCAGGATCGCATACGGATTCAGTGTCAGATAATTCAAAAAGGATGAATTAAATAACTCGATCACATAACCAAATGCATAGCAGATGATCAGATATAAGGTAATATTGGGAATTGCATACTTCCCCCATTTTCGTTCTAATTTTGAAAGCCAGCTCATAAATACTCCTCTCCTGCCTTGTTCTATCTCATTATACTGTTCTCGTCCCGAAGTTTCCATTACTTTCGGGAAACAAAGAACATTTTAGCATGGGAATCCGCTAAAGTAAACAATCTGACATTGTATATTCCAAATGTTTAATGCAATTTTCACAATTTATACAATAAAGATTTATATATTTTTTATAATCGAAAAGCAATCAAGATTGCACTTTAAAAAAACATGTCGTATAATAAGGCGTAAAAAGTCGTGAATTGTCAGATTCACGATCTATTCATGTATTATATTATTAAGGAAGGTGAACTGAATGGAAAAGCAACTTTACACGCTGGGCATTGATATTGGCTCCACTACTGTTAAAATTGCAATTCTGGATGAAGCAAAACAGTTAATTTTTTCTGATTATAGAAGGCATTTCGCCAATATCCGCGAAACATTGCGGGATCTTTTCAAAGAAGCCTATGCGATCCACGGAGATATCACAGTATCTCCCATGATCACAGGCTCCGGCGGATTATCTCTTGCCAATTATCTCGGTGTTCCGTTTACACAGGAGGTTATTGCCGTTTCAACAGCTTTAAAGGAAGCTGCTCCGCAGACGGATGTAGCGATCGAGCTTGGCGGCGAGGATGCCAAGATTATTTATTTTGAAGGCGGTAATGTCGAACAGCGTATGAACGGTATCTGTGCCGGTGGTACAGGTTCTTTTATTGACCAGATGGCCTCCCTTCTGCAGACAGATGCTACGGGTCTGAATGAATATGCGAAAGGCTATCAGTCTCTATATACAATCGCTGCAAGATGCGGCGTATTTGCCAAATCCGATATCCAGCCGCTGATCAACGACGGTGCAACAAAGGAAGATCTTTCCGCTTCCATTTTCCAGGCGGTTGTCAACCAGACGATCTCCGGTCTTGCATGCGGTAAACCGATCCGTGGTCATGTTGCGTTCCTCGGAGGTCCGCTCCACTTTTTATCAGAACTGAAGGAAAGTTTTATCCGTACGCTGAAGCTGGATGAAGAGCATATTGTTTCGCCTGAGAACTCTCACCTGTTTGCAGCAATCGGTTCAGCCTTAAATGCAGATTTAAAGACGCAGTTTACCTTGAAGGAAATGGTCGATAAGCTCTCTCAGGAGATCAAAATTGCTTTTGAAGTGGAACGTCTGTCTCCACTGTTTGAATCCCGGACAGAATATGAGCTGTTCACGACCAGACATAATTCGCACAAAGTACATACAGCTCCGCTATCTTCTTATCAGGGGAACTGCTATCTCGGTATTGATGCAGGTTCCACAACAACCAAGGTGGCTCTGATCGGAGAAGACGGCTCTCTTTTATATTCTTTCTACAGCTCTAACAACGGTAACCCGCTGCAGACAGCGATCACCGCGATCAAGGATATTTATGCCCAGCTTCCGGAAAGGGCTGTGATCAAGCATGCCTGCTCCACAGGCTATGGTGAAGCACTGATGAAAGCGGCTTTTCTGCTGGATGAAGGCGAAGTGGAAACTGTGGCACATTATTACGCAGCAGCCTTCTTCTCTCCTGATGTCGACTGCATTTTGGATATCGGCGGTCAGGATATGAAATGTATCAAGATCAAAAACGGTACGGTAGACAGCGTGCAGCTGAACGAAGCATGCTCTTCCGGCTGTGGTTCCTTTATTGAGACCTTTGCAAAATCCCTCAACTACTCCGTGGAAGATTTTGCACACGAAGCACTGTTTGCGAAGCATCCGATCGACCTTGGTACACGTTGTACGGTATTTATGAATTCCAAAGTAAAACAGGCGCAGAAGGAAGGAGCTTCCGTATCCGATATTTCTGCCGGTCTTGCTTACTCCGTTATCAAAAACGCCTTATTTAAAGTAATTAAAGTATCCAGTGCCAGTGAGCTTGGTAAGAAGATCGTAGTACAGGGCGGTACTTTTTATAATGATGCGGTTCTTCGAAGTTTTGAGATCATTGCAGGCTGTGAAGCTGTCAGACCTGACATTGCAGGTATCATGGGTGCTTTCGGAGCTGCCCTGATCGCAAAAGAGCGTTTCCATGAAAAGGAAGCAAAAGCTGCCAGAACACTTGATGCCAAAGAGCCGGAAACAACGATGCTTTCCATCGACAAGATCAACGAACTTACCTTTACCACACGTATGGCAAAGTGTCAGGGCTGCACAAACCACTGTCGTCTGACCATTAACCAGTTTACCGGCGGCAGACAATACATATCCGGTAACCGTTGTGAGCGCGGTATCGGCAAAGAAAAAAATAAAAATAATATTCCAAACCTTTATGAATATAAGCTGCATCGTATTTTCGATTACGAACCGCTGCCGGCTGATGAAGCCACCAGAGGACAGGTCGGTATTCCGCGTGTCCTGAACATGTATGAGAACTATCCGTTCTGGTTCACCTTCTTTACGGAGCTGAAATATCAGGTAGTCCTCTCTCCGTCCTCGACTCACCAGATTTATGAGCTGGGTATCGAATCCATTCCGAGTGAATCCGAATGTTACCCTGCCAAGCTGGCACACGGTCATGTAACCTGGCTGATCCGCCATCATGTACCGTATATCTTCTATCCGGCTTTATTTTATGAACGTGACGAGGTAAAAGGCGCGGGCAATCATTACAACTGCCCGATCGTTACCTCCTATTCGGAAAATATCAAAAATAACGTGGAGGAGATCGGACGCGGGGAAGTACGCTTCCAGAATCCGTTCCTTTCCTTCCGCGACAAGGATACGATCGCACACGTATTATTACAGGAATTCCCCGATATCCCGTCCGGCGAACTGTTACACGCCATTGATAAAGCATGGGATGAGCAGGAAAATGCCCGTCTGGATATGCAGAAAAAGGGTGAAGAAACGCTTGCTTACTTAAATGAGACAGGCAAACGCGGTATTGTGCTTGCAGGTCGTCCGTACCATATCGACCCTGAGATCAACCATGGTATTCCGGAACTGATCAATTCCTATGGAATTGCCGTTCTGACAGAGGATTCCATCTCTCATCTCGGATGGCCTGAGCGTCCGCTGATCGTATCAGACCAGTGGATGTACCATTCCCGTTTATATGCAGCAGCCAGCTATGTCCGTACAGTTGACAATCTGGATCTGATCCAGCTCAACTCTTTCGGTTGTGGTCTGGACGCTGTTACGACCGATCAGGTCAATGATATTCTAACAGGCAGTGACAAGATCTATACCTGCCTGAAGATCGATGAAGTCAATAACCTCGGTGCTGCAAGGATCCGCATCCGTTCCCTGATCGCCGCACTTCGTGTCAAGGAACAGAAGCACGAAGAGCGTGTGGTACATTCCACAGCGATCAACAGACCGGTCTTTACGGAAGAAATGCGTAAAGAATATACGATCCTCTGCCCACAGATGTCTCCGTTCCACTTTGATCTGATGGAGGCAGCTTTCCGCGCAGCAGGCTACAATCTGGAAGTGTTACCTACGGATAACCGCCACGCTGTCGATACCGGTCTGAAATATGTCAATAATGATGCCTGCTATCCTTCTCTGATCGTTGTCGGTCAGATCATGGATGCACTCCTGTCCGGTAAATATGATACAAACAAAGTCGCTGTTGTAATGTCACAGACCGGCGGTGGTTGTCGAGCCACCAACTATGTCGGCTTTATCCGGCGTGCACTTGGCAAGGCAGGGCTCAGCCATGTGCCTGTTATTTCCATCAATATGTCAAACAGTCTGGAATCCAATCCGGGCTTTAAGCTGAATGCCGATCTTCTGACCCGTGCTGCTTACAGTGCTGTATTCGGTGATATTTTCATGCGCTGCGTATACCGAATGCGTCCATATGAACTGACAAAAGGAAGTGTGGATGCTGTCCATGAAAAATGGAAGCTGAAATGTCAGGAATTTGTATCCGGAAAGCATATGTCCTTCTTCAAATTCCAGAAGATGTGCAGGCAGATGATCAAGGAATTCGATGCCATTCCTGTCAGCGAAGATCCAAAGCCGCGTGTTGGTATTGTCGGCGAGATCCTTGTAAAATTCCTGCCTGCGGCAAACAACCATCTGGCAGAGCTTTTGGAAGCAGAAGGTGCAGAGCCTGTCTGTCCGGATCTGATTGACTTTATGCTCTACTGCTTCTACAACCAGATTTACAAGGCAGATCAGCTTGGCACGTCCAAAAAGGCCGCAAAGATTTCCAAATTCGGTATTTCAGCCGTAAACTTTGTCCGCTCTTCCGCTGCCAAGGCATTTCAGAAGTCCAAACACTTTGATCCGCCTGCCAATATCTATGATCTTGTAGATTACGCAAAAGAGATCGTATCCATTGGTAACCAGACCGGGGAAGGATGGTTCCTGACAGGTGAAATGATGGAACTGATCCACAGCGGTGCAACAAATATCGTCTGTACACAGCCGTTTGGCTGTCTGCCAAACCACGTTGTCGGTAAAGGTGTTATCAAAGAACTGCGCAGACGTTACCCACAGGCAAATATCGTAGCAATCGACTACGACCCGGGAGCAAGTGAGGTAAATCAGCTCAACCGTATCAAGCTGATGCTCTCCACCGCCAATAAAAATCTGAAAAAACAGCAAAGTGACCAAAAGGAAGCCTCAGTATAAAAAACTAAGGGCGCTATCTATGAGATAGCGCCCTTTATTATTTATGCTACAGGTATCAAACGATATCATACGGCATGTTATGCATTTACCACCTGCTTTTGATTTTTGTCAAACTTCTGCTCAAACTCGTGGATTGGAATCGGTCTGGAAAAATAATAGCCCTGTCCCATTTCACAGTTCAGACGTTTCAGTTCATCTACCATTTCCCTTGTCTCAACACCCTCTGCAACGGATTCCAGTCCCAAAGACTTGGCAAGCCCAACCGAAAACTCCAGAATGTTACCCTTTGCCTTTCCTGCAGAATAGCCTTCCAGAAAACGCATATCCAGCTTCAGCACATCGACCGGGATTTCCGTCAGCATATTCAGGGAAGAATACCCTGATCCGAAATCATCCATTTCCACTTTAAATCCCAGTTTTTCCATCTGATTGACCATATCAAGGATCTGATTCTGGTTTTCCGTATAAACCGTTTCCGTGATCTCCATATGCAAAAGAGATGATTCTATGTCATATTTATCCATCAGTTCCAAAATTCTATCCATGAAATCCGAATGGTACAGATCCGCTCTTGAAACATTGACCGAAATAGGAATCAGCGTTCTGTTTTCCTGTTTCCATCTGGCAAGCATCCTGCACACCTGCTCCCAGACATACAGGTCTACCTCTGTAATAAACCCGGTTTTTTCGAAAATCGGAATAAACTGCCCCGGCGGCAAAAGCCCGCGTTCCGGATTCATCCAACGGATCAACGCTTCCGCTCCCACATATTCTTCTGTTTTCAAATTGCATTTTGGCTGTAAATAAACGAGAAATTCTCCATCGGCAAGCGCCTGTTGCATGGAATTGGTAATCTCTTTTTCCAATAACAGTTCATTCCGCATGGAATCGTCAAAATATGCGTATGCCTCTCCGTATTTTCCTTTTATCCTTTTCACTGCAAGAACAGCACGATCATACATAACCGTCACATCAATCGTTCTGTCCTCGATCTGATATATCCCAAAGCGGACAACAATCTTCATTTGCAATGGATATCGTTCCATTGCCTTGTCCACATAACCGACCATTTCTTCATATCCGTTTTTACGCACAAGCAGCATCACAAAACAATCACCGGAAATTCTACCGCAGATCCCACCGTTTTCTCTTGCAAAGCCTGTCATGATTCTTGCCAGATACTGTAAAAGCCTGTCTCCCTCATGGATCCCGTAGACATCATTTACCACGCGGAACTGTTCAATATCAAATGCTATGATATCATAAACTGCTTCTTCTCTCAAAAGATCCTGCGCCTTTTTACAGAATCCTTCTCTGTTATAGCAGCCCGTCAGCGTATCTAAATCGATCGTTTTCATCAGATAGTCCACTTCCTGTTTCCGTATCTCATCCCCGATCTTCTGCAAAATCAGTTCCCTGTCATACGACTTTGTCAGATATGCGGACGCACCATAGGAAAGCGCTTCAATCTCTGCATCATTGTTGTCCTGCTGCGTGATCACAATAACCGGTATATCAGCAATTACCTCATCTGCCTGTTGCACACTCAGAAATTCATACCCATTCATGACAGGCATATAGAGATCCAATAAGATTACGGCAATATGATCACCATTTTCATGTAACACAGCCAATGCGTCTCTGCCATTTGCGGCAGTGAACACTTTATATTTTTCCTGTAAAATATCAGCCAGAATCGATCGATCCAGTTCGCTGTCATCTACGATCAAAATCCCTTTTTTATTTATCATACATTCACCCCACCCAATATGATGTAACAGGCACTCAACAGCTCCACCGGTAATATGAATCTTGCTGTTCCTGCACGCATAGTCCAAATACTATGTTTAGTATATCATACAAAAAGGACTGTTTCAACCGTTAAAAATTTGTGCATTTTGCAAAAAGCAATGCAAAAAAGAAGTGTTTTCTGTTTCTTTTCTTATTTTTCCGTACCATAAGCATTCTCCTTTTGTATACCGCAGGAAGTTTGCTTTGCTATACATTATTTAATTCCATAGCACACTTATTTCATGAAGAAGAATGAACACATCTTCTCTTTGTTCGTTATGTTATTATTATTAACTTTTTCGTGCTATTTTAAAACATTTTTCTCCATTTTTATGATTTTTTATTACTATCTATTGCATAATAGTCTCAACAGTGCTATCCTACAGAAGATTTCAATATTAAAACGATTTCAAAATAATGTTATTTATAATAACCAATAGAGAAAGGGGATTTTCAAATGAAGAAACTATCCACAGCAATTCTTGCAGAAATTGTTGAAACCAAAAGAAAAGCTGCAAAAATGACACAGGCGCAGCTTGCAG
>ERZ791884.1678-NODE-1678-length-14723-cov-5.824516_pt1 | contig 14723 bp, 15 predicted proteins | sample MGYA00509941_ERZ791884 | MGnify/ENA primary metagenome ERZ791884 (study PRJEB30046, sample SAMN00792095) | human gut metagenome | study: EMG produced TPA metagenomics assembly of the A metagenome-wide association study of gut microbiota in type 2... | reverse complement strand
ATTTCTTCTTTATCTGATGATTTTATTATGTAATCAGTAAATCCTTCCTGTAAATAACTATCATCATAATCATATTTATTATCTTTTGTTAATAATATTACCTTGGTATTAAAGTTTCTTATTTCTAATAATTTTCGCATAATTATATGTCCATTTTGTGGTTCTAACTCTTCATCTAATAATATTAAGTCATATTTTTCTTTGTTTCTTATTTTTTCTAATCCTTCTTTTCCTAATTTTACACTAGTTAGTTCTATATTTGTTCCACTTAATATTTTATTAAATAGTTTTTCACTTGATGGACTATCATCTATTAATAATACTTTCTTTTTATCATAAATATTATCGTATTTATTTATATCTGTATCTATGGTATCATACTTTTGGTCTAATATTATTTTTATGGTTGTTCCACTTCCATAACTACTACTTGGTACGATTGTTCCGTTCATTAGTGTTATTAGTCTTTTAGCATTATATAAGTTATTATTTAGATTATGATTATCTTCTCTTTCTTGTTTCTTTGTGAATATTTTATTTATGTCTTCGGCTTTCATTCCGGTTCCAGAGTCTTCGACTGATATTATTAATCTAGCTATGTCTCCTTTTATAATAGTATTTATATTAAACTCTATATATCCATTATTGGTGTATTTAATACTATTATCTAATATTATGGTTAATACTTTCTTTAGATTTATTCCATCGCCATACAAATATTCTGGTATATCACTGGCTATGCTTACTCTAAAGTCTAGGTTTTTATTTTGAGCTTTGGGCTTGTATATTCCTACAAGTTCTTTTAACAATCTTTTTATATTATATTTTTCATTATATATTCTAACACTAGCACTATCAATACTTGATATATCTAATATTTCATTTGTCATAGTAGTAAATTTGGCAGTACTTCCCTTAATATTTCTAGCGGAATTATTTATTTCTTCAACATCAATTTTTTTATTATCTGTTTCATCTAATATGTTATCTGTTTCTTTATCAATATCTTTGGTTATACCTCTTATTTCATTTGTCATATTATACAAAAATAGTGTTTTTTCTTCATTAGCATTATCACTTATTACTTTAGCCTTATGAACTTCATCTAACATTTTCATATCAGGATTTTCAATGGTATGATACATTATGAAAACTATTAGAAATTCCACTATTGTTATTAAAGTAGCTTGAGGATAAATTCTTTGTATTATAGCAACGATAATTATAAGAAGAATAAATATATAAAGTGGTACAAATTTTTTATGTTCTATTATTTTTCTGTTTTTTATCATTGGAATAAACCATACATTTATACATATTGTAGAACACAAATATACAAAATTAACTGCCGGGCCTATAGCATAACCTTTTTCTGTCTGCAATGGTAATGCCATACACATAACAACGCATACAGCATAAATAGTGTATGATATGTTTCTTAATTTTTTATAATGTTCTAATTTTTTTTGCTTTTCTGTTGTATAGCATAAAACATAATTATATAGTGTCATAAACAATAAATACGTTATTAAATATATTAAATATGCTCTTGTAAAGATTATTGCGGGCAATGATGTTGGAGAAAATTTATTGCTCATATATATACACATCAATTCTAACATTAATCCAAGTAAATTGGAAAAAAGAATTTTTGAAAATATTTTTGCCTCGTTAGAGTTAATGTGTTTCCTGATGAAGTACATTATATTTAATGTTATTGATAATATAAGTGCATATAAAATTAAAAATTCAACATTCATAATAATTCTCCTATTGTCTTATACTATGATTATAACATTTATTTGTATTATTGTCCACATTATAAAAGAGAGTAATTATTGTTTTACTCTCTTTTTTACATTTCTTGAAGTTTTTAAATACTCAGCACAATTAATACTATCTTCAGGTACTTTTTCTGCTAATAAAGGATTTGTATCTCTTTTACCACTTGGAGCCACAGGAAATGATGGTATTATTCTTAAGTATAACTTTTTTAATACTTCTGATGGGACACTATTAGCTAATCTATTCATAGCATTATTGATAACTTCTTCTTGCGATAATTTGCTTTGCCTTTGTAATTCGATATGACAAACATAAGAATCATCATTTGTTTTTAGAAGAACCGCTACCATAATATTTTTTATATCTTTTTCAATTATATCTTCAATTATGTAGTATGGTAATTCGGTTTTATCGGATAAAGTAATAAAACTATTTGGTCTTCCTTTCATTTTTATTCTTCCTTGATTATCTGTTTTATAGGAATAAGCACCTTGATTTAACCAAGTTTTCCCCTTACTATCTTTTACATATATGGAATCGTTTAATTTTGATTCGCTATATCCCAGCATATTACAAGGGCCATTTATTACTAATATTCCCGGTTTACCTATGGGACAATAATTTCCATCTTTATCTAAAACTTCCAGGTCAACAAAACTATGAGGAGTAAGCCCTAGACCATACTTTTTTACAATATTGCTAATCTTTTTTTCTTGTAATGATTTTAGTATTGTAACAAATACGCCACTACTTTCAGATGTTCCTCCACCTATTGAAAATGTTACTGGTGATAGTGGATAAGGTAATTTATCGGTACCAAATTTATGTTTTTTTGATGTTGCATTATAATAATATTCTTCTCCAGGTGAACACTCTTCTCCTGTTACTGTTGGTAACATTAAAAAAGGCATATTAATATTTTTAAACTTTTCATCATAATTTAATTGATCACACAATTTTGTCCAAAATCCGGTTGATGCTGGTACAAAGTTAGGCTTGTTGATTAAAAGTGAATAAATAAAGAAGTCTCTATCATAATATGGTTCTAATGCTAAAGTACATTTTTCATATAATGTATCCGATATTGCACATGATAGTTCCATATGAGTATATGTGGGAATATGTCCTAAAACAGTCATATTTCTCATACTTGGTAATCCTGATACATCTGATTCTTTCCACCTAGATAATGTTATATAGCTTCTAGTAGAATGAATTACTCCTTTTGGACGGCCAGGGTCAGTTGTTCCGCTGGTATACGTTTGTATAAAAGGAGCATCAATCGAAACATTTTCTATTACTTCTCCTGTATAATCTTTTCCTATATTTGCAAATTCTTTAATACCAAATATTCTCTTTTGGCTTTGTTTTTTTAATTCACTAATGTTGTTTGTAAAATTATGACAAAATTTTGCTTCTATTTCTTGGTATGGATTGTATTTAACACTATTTTTGTCTATTGGTAGTGAATCATTAAGTGTAGGCATTATTATTTCTTCTATATTTGATTCATTTATTGCCTCATTTATTTGCACATAGTTTTTATTTGAAACAAATATATATTTGCTCTTTGTTTCATTTAATATTTCTTTTAAATACTCTTTATTAAACCAATCACCCACCACAACCAAATTGCAGCCTATAAAGCTAGCTCCAATCATTAAATAAACAAATTCTGGTATATTATCAACACAAATTGGAATTGTATCACCTTTTGTATATCCAATACTCTTTAATGATTTTGCATAATCATACGCTTCTGTAAACATCTTTTCATAAGAAATTTTATTTCCTCTATATAACAATGATATAAGGTCTAAGTTTTCTTGATTTCTTCTAAAAATTTCTACAGCCCAAGATGTATTGTGGTTTTTTTCAATATCTGACAAGGCTTTTTGTGTCTTGGCATTTAGTTTTTTACCACTTATATATTTTTTTGCAGGCGTCATTGAAGACACCACTTCATTTACCTCTTCAATTATTTTAGAAATTTTTCTATTTTCCATATTAATTTAACTCCCCTCAAAATCAGCATTAGTGTATCATAAAAATACATATTTTTCAAGTGTTTTTACTAAAGATGTTCTTGATAGAGACCTAGGCTCTATCAAGCCACTTGAGACCTTAGGCTCAAGCGGAGATAGAAAAAGATATATAATACTGCACTATATATCTTTCTTAATAATTTCTGAATATCTTCTTGGGTATTTTGAGTTAGTCTCTTTTAGTTTTAAGTATTTAATTATAGTTCTAATACTATTTTCTTTAGGTAAATTAAATATAACTCTAGATTCTTCTTTAATATCTAACTTATTATAGTAGTTAACTATATTTATTTCTTCATTTTCAGTATTAGCCTTCATTGCTATAAAATAACCATTTACCTTTACTAAAGGAATTCCATATTCTAACAAATGTTTTAATGGAGCTACTGCTCGTGCTGTCACTATATCAAATACTTCTCTATTTTTCTTAGAGTAATCTTCTACTCTAGTATTTATTATTGTTACATTATCTAGATTCAAAGATTCTTTTACTATATTTAAAAAATGACATTTCTTACCATTTGCTTCTATTAAAGTTAATTGAGCATTAGGAAAACATATTGCTAATACTAAACCAGGAAAGCCTGCTCCTGAACCTAAATCACAAATACTCCGATTATCTATATTTACAACTTTTGTTATTGTTAGGCTATCATAAAAATGTTTTAAATATACTTCTTCTTCTTCAATTATTCTAGTTAAATTATACTTACTATTTTCTTCTTTTAGTATTTGATAGTATCTATCAAAACTATGTAATTCTTTATCAGTAAGAACTAATCCAAGCTCTTTTACTTTAATTATAAATTCTTCTTTAGACATTATAAAACTTCCTTAAATATACTAATAATATTGATATATCTGCCGGATTAACACCGCTAATACGTATAGCCTGAGCTATGTTTAATGGTCTTATTTCTTTTAATTTTTGCCTTGCTTCACTAGCTAGATTAGGTACTTTATCATAATCTATATCTAATGGTATTTGTTTTTCTTCATTTTTAAGCATCTTCTCGGCTTCACGTTCTACTTTTTTGATATATCCTTCATATTTTATTTGTATTTCTGCTTCTTCAAGTACTTCTTTGGAATAATTTAGATTTAGATTAAATACTTTGTTTAGTTCTTCTAACTTGGCTGTTGGATTCTTTAGGTAATCATATACAGTAGTTGTTACCCTTCTCTTTTCATTATCCACAGTTATTTTTATTTCTTTTAATTTTTCTATTAATTCTAAAATATTTTGTTTCTTTTCTTTAAACTTTTGGTATTTTGCTCCTGTTACTAATCCAGCATTATGGCCATACTCAGTTAATCTTAAGTCGCTATTGTCATGTCTTAGTAAAAGACGATATTCTGCTCGTGAAGTTAACATACGATATGGTTCTTTGGTGCCTTTAGTTACTAAATCATCGATTAGTACTCCTATATAGGCTTCATTTCTCTTTAGTATTAATGGTTCTTTTCCTTCTAGTTTTAGACCGGCATTAATACCAGCGATTAATCCTTGACAAGCGGCTTCTTCATAACCACTGGTGCCATTTATTTGGCCGGCAGTAAAGAGATTATTTAATACTTTTGTCTCTAGACTTGGTTTTATCTGTGTTGGATAAATAGCATCATACTCTATAGCATAGGCATATCTTAATATCTTAGCCTTCTCTAGGCCAGGAAGACTATGTACCATTTCTTCTTGGATATTTCTTGGCATACTTGTTGAAAATCCTTGAAGATAAATATCATCATAATACTTGCTTTCTGGTTCTAAGAATAACTGATGTCTTTCTTTATCACTAAATCTTACTATTTTATCTTCAATTGAAGGACAGTATCTTGGGCCTACTCCTGTTATGTCATTCAATCCACCATACATACTTGATTTATTTAGATTATCTAGAATTATTTTTTTAGTTTCTTCTGTTGTGTATATTAAATGACAGGGCTCCTGATTATTTACATCATAAACTGGAGGATTAGTATGTGAGAATGTATAAGCTTCTTTGTCACCATCCTCTCTTTGTGTTTTAGTAAAGTCAATAGTACTTCTGTCAATTCTTGGTGGTGTTCCTGTTTTTAATCTTAGGATGTTAAAACCATATTTTTTTAAGTTGTCAGATAAATGCATAGATGGTCTTTCGTTATGGGGACCACTTCTGGTACGGGTGTCTCCTACTAGAATATCAGATTTTAGGTATGTTCCTGTTGTTAAGATAACAATGTTTGATATTATGTTTTCCCCTGTATCTAGTACTACACCATGGACTGTATTATCTTTGACAATTAGGTCTTCAACCATTCCTTCTTTGATAGAAAGATTCTTTTCACTTCTTAATACTTTTAACATTTCTCTAGGATATGTTATTTTATCTGCTTGGGCTCTTAATGATTTTACTGCGGGGCCTTTAGCATAATTTAACATCTTCATCTGAATAAGAGTTGCATCCGCCACCTCACCCATAGAGCCTCCTAGTGCATCTATTTCTCTTACAATTATTCCTTTTGCAGATCCGCCAATTGATGGATTACATGGCATTGTAGCTATGTTATTTATATTTCCCGTTACTAAAAGGGTTTTATGTCCTTTTCTAGAGGAAGCAAGGGCAGCTTCACATCCGGCGTGTCCTCCTCCTACTACTATTACTTCATAATTCATGTTATCACTCTACTTTCCTAAGCAAAATCTAGAAAATAATTCATCTAACAATTCATCTTTATATGTTGCTCCAATTACCTCACCAAGAGTATTCCATGCATCTCTTAGTCCTAGTTCTACTATATCTATTGGGCTATTATCATTTATTTCTTTAATAGTGCTATCTATTATAGTTAGTGATTTTTTTAATAATGATATAGTTCTAGCATTTGATAAATATGTTAAGTCATTAGATGAAAGCTCTCCTATATTGAATAGTTTTCTTATTCTGTCTTTTATTTTATCTATTCCAATATTTTCTTTTACTGATATTTCTATATAATCTCCTAATAATGATTTATCTAATTTACCTTCTAGGTCGATTTTATTTACCACAATTATTTTCTTTTTGTCTTTTAACTTGTTTAATAATTCTTTTTCTTCATCTGATAATTCTTCATTATTATTTAGTATAAATATTACTAAGTCTGACGAATCTATTATCTTTAGGCTTTTGGTGACTCCTAGCATCTCCACTAGGTCATCACTTTCTCTAATACCAGCAGTATCTGTTATATTTAAGGTTATTCCACCAAGGACAATAGTTCCTTCTACTATGTCTCTTGTAGTCCCAGGAATATTTGTAACTATTGCTTTTTCTTCTTCAATAAGTGCATTTAGGAGACTACTTTTACCAACATTTGGCTTACCTATTATTCCTACTTTTATACCTTCTTTAATTACTTTACTGTCTTCAGATTTTTTGATAATATTTTCTAGTCTTTCTCTAAATTTTTTGATATTTGGAAGTACTTTATCATTAGTCATATCTTCAACATCTTCATATTCTGGATAGTCAATATTTACTTCAATATTACTGATAATTTGAACTAAATCACTGCGAAGACTTTTGATTAGATTAGATGTCTCACCAGTTAGTGTGTTTATTGATATTTTTCTGGCCGTTTCTGATTTTGATGATATTAAATCCATTGTAGCCTCTGCCTCAAGAAGATCTATTCTTCCATTTAAGAAGGCTCTTTTTGTAAATTCTCCTGGCTCTGCTAGTCTGGCACCATTATCTAGTAATAATTCTAAGACTTTATTAGTTGTTGCTATTCCACCATGACAATTTATTTCTACTACATCTTCTCTTGTAAATGTTTTTGGCGCTAGCATTACGCTTACTAGAACTTCATCTATTTTTTCATTACCATCTTTAATATATCCATAATGAATAGTATGTGATGCCGCAGTTGTCAAATCTTTCGTAAACACTTTATTTGTTATTTTTAGTGCTTCTTCACCACTTAACCTTATTATTGATATTGCTCCTACTCCTGCAGTTGTTGATATAGCTGCGATTGTATCTTCCATAATACTCCTTCTTTCTCTGGTAGTATTTTATCACATTCTGTCTTAATTGTCATTTGATTTTTACAATATAAATTAAAAAAGAAAGTATTTTACACTTATTTACTTTCTTTTAATTTAATTACTACTTTTCTATTTGGCTCTTCACCAATTGATTCTGTATAAACATATTTGTCATCCGCTAGGACCTCATGTACTATTCTTCTTTCATAAGAATTCATACTATCCATAGTTACTTCTGTTTTTGTTTTATATGCTTCTCTTGCTAGTTTTTTAGCTAAGTACTCAATACTTCTTGCTCTTTTTTCTTTATAATTTCCAACATCAATAATAATTGATAGTGGCTCTTTTAATTTTGAATTTACCATTTGTCTTATTAGTAATTGAAGAGCTGCGACATTTTTACCATTCTTACCAATAAGTATGGCATTATTTTCAGAGAATATTGTAACTGAAATACTTTTTTCTCTTCTTTTTACTTCAAGATTTGATTTAGCCCCCATTAACTCAGTTATTTTATTTAATGTATCTTTGATAAATGAAATTATTTCTTTTATATTTAATACTTCTATTTTAACATTCTTCTTTAGTAAACTACTTTTATCTTCAACATTATTTACTATTAAATCATCTTCAGATATATTTAGTTCATATAATGCAAGGTTAATTGCCTGCTCCTGTGTTTTTCCTTCAAAATAATACTTATTCATTACTTCTTTGCCTTCTTTCTTTCAACAATTAAGTTTTGAACCACTGTAAATAATGATGATGCTATCCAATATAAACCAAGAGCTACTGGTAAACTAAATGATGCTATAACTATCATAGCAAGCATGATATATATTGTACTTTTCATTTGTTTAGCCATTCCAGTTTGATCTTTTAATGTCTTTCTAAATGATAGATATGATGTTGCAAGAATAATAACAAATAGCAGTACATATAGATACCATGTCTTTGACATTATTCCGTGTGATATTGTAGTTCCCATATCTAACTTGAAGAATTTATTTTCAAATATTACTGGAGTTCTATTTATTGCTTCAAGAAATGCAAATAATAATGGTATTTGAATGAATGATAGTAAACAACTTGATAATGGATTTATTTTATTTTTTTGATAAATTACCATCATTTCTTGTGCTTTCATCTTTTGATCTTCTTCACTTGTTTTATCTTTATATTTCTTTTCTAATTTTTCTAATTGTGGCTGAACTTCTTTCATTTTTTCTGACTGCATTGCAGTTTTTCTAGTAAATGGATATAGTATTAATCTTATTACTAAGCAAGATAAAATAATTGCAAATCCATTTGCTAACCCTTTACTTAGACCTGTTTTACCCAAAAGTACGCCAATATTTATGATTACCCAAGCAAGCGGTTTTACAAATACTGTTGTCCATAGTCCTTCATACTCAGAAAAAGGTTTAAAGTTTTCACAACTTGGTAGTTTATCAACATCAACTTTATTTTCTTTGTATAGTTCTATTACATCTTTATTTGTAGGTTTACAAAGAATATTTTCAGTTAATGCTTTACCAGTTTCTTCATATTTTACAGCCTTTTTATCTTCTCCAGTTAATGTTTTAGTACATCCTGTTAGCATAACTAAACTTAGGATAATTAGTACTATTTTAAATGTTTTTTTTCCTTGTTTCAAATTAATCACCCATACTTAGTAGTTTTAACAATTCTTTTTCCATGTCTTGGTATGTTAAATCTACTATGCCTTTCTTAACAATTATAACATAGTCATAGCCTTTTTGCACTATATTTTTATTATTATCAATAATGTTTTTTACCCTTCTCTTTATTTTATTACGTATTACCGCTGTTCCTGTCTTTTTTGGAATAGTAATACCATATTTATTTTCATCACCGGTTTTACGATAATATATACTAAAATATTTGCTTCTTCTGTAAATATTAGTATTAATTATTTCAGTATATTCCCTTGATGATTTGATTATTTCTATCTTCTTCATATTAAATTAGATATAAAAAAATAAAAAAGAAAACAAAATTATGCACATAATTTTTTTCTTTTTTTATTTCTTCTACTTTTTAAAACATTACCTTTAATTCTAGCAAAGAAACCATGCTTTTTAGCTTTTTTTCTGTTATTAGGTTGATAAGTTCTTTTCATTATACAATACACCTCCAAGTCAAATGCTATTTTATTATATAGTTTTATTTTGTTTATGTCAAGAAATTTTAATGATTTTGTTCATCATTAACATCATTTTCTCTAGTTAATATTTTTATTATTCTTGTTTCTCTATCACCATAAGCTTTGTTTTCCTCTTGTAATCTTTGATTATCTTCTTGTAATTTTTTATTTTCCTGTACTAGTTTTTCATTAACACTAATTGCTGCGGCAAGTTCAGTTTGAATTTTTATAAATTCTTCACGTAGTTTATCGCGTTCTTCTTTAGTTTTTTTGCATATATATTTGCTCCCTCTGATGTTAATTCTTTTTCTAATGATAAATTATATGCATTTATCATACTAATCATACTTTCAGATAATGTTACATTCTTTTCTTGTAATTTTGATAAATTTACTGGGCATTTATTTTGCATTGTATTTGATATAAATGTCAAAATATCATCTAACTCTTTACTGAAGTTATATAATTTACTAAATTTTTCTAGTATGAACATATAATCTTTACCAACTTCTACTGTGGCATCATATTCTTCACTATAAGCATTAAGTGCTTTTACTTTTTTTATTTTTTCTTCATTATTGTAGAATATTTTTTGCTTTCTCCATATTCATTTCCTAACATTATTGTCGATAATGTAGTTATGTGCTGATTAGTAAGTAATTGACCTAAAAATTCTTTAGATTCTTTGTCATTTAAATCAATAATTCTATTAGTCATTGGTTGGTAATATCTGCCTTCTTTTTTAAGCCCTAAGATTAATAGTCCGTCTGTCTTCCCATAGCATATATAGTAATCTCCTTCAAGCTGTTGTTTGCCAGTTATAAAACTATATTCTTTAATGTAAGAACATATAAATTCAATACTATTTATATCATTTATTCCACAATTATTCATAAAATTATCTGCCTTATCATCTGCATAAGGTGAAATAAATGAACTATATGTTAAATGTCCATCGCTAACTAACTTACATATTTTATATGGGTCCGCACATATTTCTTCAAGTATTTCATAACTGCTTTTACCCTTTAATAATTTTGTTGATTTTGAATACTCTGTTTTAATACCCAATAAATGGGCTATTGTTTGTTTTGGAAAAATAACATTAATCCTTTCTCCATTGGCAAGATATAACTTATATACTTTATCATCAAAATTCCTTTTTCTGTACCAATCTAAACAAGTTTTTATTTTTTTCCACTAGATTTTCAAATTCACTTTTGTTTTTTATATCTTTTATCATAAATATTTCCCCCTCATTTCGGCTATGTATTCTAACATAATTATTATTTCTTGTCAAATAATCATTATGACTTACTAATAAATAATGGTGTTTTTATATAATATGCTGTAATATTTGTTAAATTTAAAACTAAAAATTATTTTTCTGAAGACCTTAGGCTTCAGAAAACACTGAGTAACGAAGTACGAAGTGAAATAAATACAAAAAACCACTTCCTTTTTTCGATATTTTTTGATACAATTATATTTGAGGAAAATAAGGTGACATTATATGGGAAAAATTATAGCAATCGTAAACCAAAAAGGTGGAGTAGGTAAAACTACTACTAGTATTAATTTAGCTGCTTCACTTGGTGTTTTAAATAAAAAAGTATTACTTGTAGATTTAGATCCACAGGGAAATGCGACTACTGGAGTTGGAATAAATAAAGGCGATATATCTAGTAGTATATATGAAGTACTTACTATGAAGAAATCTATTTCTGATTCAATAATCAAAACTAAAAGTAAGAATTTATCTTTACTTCCTGCTTATCTTAATTTAGCAGGAGTAGATATGGAACTTATTGAATTAGAAAGAAGGGCTAAAGAAACTGGAGCTAAGTTCAATAGGGTAACAAGGTTAAAGGATGAGCTATCCAAGGTAAAAGATAATTATGATTTTATATTTATCGATTGTCCACCATCTCTTGGTATTCTTACCACTAATGCACTGGCTGCTGCTGACTCTGTGTTAATTCCTGTTCAGTGTGAATACTTTGCTCTTGAAGGTATTATGCAGCTTATTAATACAATAATGCTAGCGCAAAGAAAAGTTAATCCTAATTTAGATATTGAAGGAGTTCTTCTTACGATGTTTTCTAATACTAATTTAGGAATTGAAGTTATTGAAAGTATAAAAGGATTTTTTAAAGAGAGAGTGTATGATACAATCATTCCAAGACTAGTAAGGCTTGCAGAGGCTCCTAGTCATGGCAAACCAATACTTGAATATGAACCTAGAAATAAAGGTACTATAGCATATCTAAATTTAGCTAAGGAGGTTATAGATAGAAATGGAACAAAAGAAGAAAGCGTTGGGTAGGGGACTTGAAGAACTATTTTCAACAGAGGTTCTTGATTTTGATACTTTTGAAAGTAATATAATGGAAAATGCTACTACTAATGAAATTCAAGATATTCCTATTAATGAAATTAGACCAAATCCTTATCAGCCCAGAAAGAGTTTTAATGAAGAGGCTTTAAGAGAGCTATCTGAATCAATTAAAAACCATGGCGTATTTCAGCCCATTATTGTTAAAAAGGGAATTCGTGGTTATGATTTAATAGCAGGCGAAAGAAGGCTTAGAGCCAGTAAAATGGCAGGATTAGATAAAATACCCGCTATTGTAAAAGATTTTTCTGATGATGAAATGAGAGAAATCGCACTACTAGAAAATATTCAAAGGGAGAATCTTACCGCTATTGAACTTGCTTGGGCCTATAAGGGAATTATTGATAACTTGGATATTAGGCAAGAGGATCTTGCACTTAGAATAGGAAAGAGTAGAAGTCATATTACCAATACTTTAGGGCTACTAAATCTACCGGAAGAAGTTCAAAAAATGATTTTAAATGGTGAACTTTCTATGGGGCATGCTAGGGTTTTATCTAAAATGGAAGATGAGAGTAAAATTACTGGTTTAGCTAAAAAAATTATCAACGAGGGTCTTAGTGTCCATGAAATTGAAGAAATAAGTAAGGATGAAGAAATTAAAAAGAGAGTTCCTATAACCAGAAGAGAAAGAAATACTGATTATACCAACATAGAAAATGAACTTAAAGACATACTTGGTACTAAAGTTAAAGTGGATAATAAAAAAATAAATATATATTTTGAAAATGTTAATGATTTAAATAGAATACTAGAAATTATGAATATTGAAATTAAGTAGAGAAATCTACTTTTTTATTTTTATTTTAGGTATTTACTTGTAGTTAACTATATAGTTGGTAGGAGTATTTTTCTATTAAAATTCAATTTTTAAATTTTTATAATATTAATTAGTGTTATGATTATCTTGCTTGCAGTAAAGTTCAACTTAGGAGAATTTTTTATCGATTTTTGTCTTACTAATTTGTTTGCAAAATCATCGGGCAGTATATTATAATATTCTTGTAAGAAGGAACAGAAAAGTGAGGTGGCAAGGATGCAAGGAAGAGTTAAGTGGTTCAATAATGACAAAGGCTATGGATTTATTGACAATCCAAATAGTGAAGATATTTTCGTTCATTATTCTGCAATTAAACAAGATGGTTACAAAACATTATCTGAAGGACAAATAGTTGAATTTGATCTTATCGAAACTGCTAAAGGATTACAAGCAATTAATGTTCTAACAGTTACTAATGTAAGGGCTTAAATTATTATATAAGACAGCTTAGAAGTACTTAATAGCTATCTTATTTTTTTATTATGAGGTGTTTATGAAATATTTAAAATCGCTTATTTTTGCTTTTAAAGAGATATTTATAATGTTTATTTTGCAATATGCTGTACTTATTGCTTGTATTGTTTGCTTAGGCAAAGATAGGTCTATTGTAATTGGTACTATACTTGTTTGTGCTGTTGAAATTTTGTATGTAATTTTTAAACTTAAAAATGGTAAACCTGCTATTGGAAAACATAATCTTTTTCCTTATGCATTAATGGGTATTGGCATTACTACTAGTTACAATATGCTTTTATTTGCAATGGGACTAGGTAATAATGTTATGGTGGATATGAATATTTTTCTTAACATTTTAGCCTCTGGAATTGTGGGGCCTATATTTGAAGAGATTTTGTTTAGGTATAGTTTTGTTAATAGTTTGAAAAAATTTAATAGTCAAAAAATGGTAATTTTTATTTCCTCTTTAGTATTTGCTATCTGTCATACAGGAATTACTACTTGTATATATGCTTTTATTATTGGTATGGTTAATGCATATTTATATTTAAAAAAGAAAGATATTTTAATACCTATTGTTATTCATATGTCTGCGAACATCTTTGTAAATATTTTGAATAGTTATAATTTATATGTCTTGGTAATAGGTATTTTCTTGGTTATTCTTAGCACTATTATTATTAGAATTAGTAAAGACTAGTTCAAGATATATTCTTTATGATAGATTCTGCTATCACTGGAGTATTCTATATAGTAACCATTATCTTTTTTACAGATTATTACTCCAATAGTTTTATCTTGATTTATAGTTTTAATATTTTTATCTACATAGTTCATATAGACCTCAATTTGGCCAATATGTTCTTTTTTTAATTCTGTTACTTTTAGTTCTATTACTACAAAGCAATTATAAGTATAATTAAATAATAATAAATCTATATAATTATAGGTATTTCCTATTTTAATTTTGTATTCACTTTTAATAAAAGAGAATCCAGTTCCTAATTCTAATAAGAATTTTTCTATATCTTCAAGTATTAATTTTT
>ERZ791884.1669-NODE-1669-length-14776-cov-10.717207_pt1 | contig 14776 bp, 10 predicted proteins | sample MGYA00509941_ERZ791884 | MGnify/ENA primary metagenome ERZ791884 (study PRJEB30046, sample SAMN00792095) | human gut metagenome | study: EMG produced TPA metagenomics assembly of the A metagenome-wide association study of gut microbiota in type 2... | reverse complement strand
GTAGTATGGATGTGAACGTGACTGTAGGTGAGAAAGGGTATCAGAAGCATTTTGAAAAGTTACCTGCCATTTTTCCAACTGATGAAGGTACATTGGCTTTCTTTCAGGAAGTTGATTCGGTAACTTTACAGGATGGAACGAAGGTTCCTCGGATAGAGCAGAGTGTACGCCATATAACTGCGACAATAAACAAACCGATGAGAGTGGCAAAAGGCTATTGTAACAGTTTGTCTATTGCTCCTACTTCTAAGACTACTTCTGTTGCCGTGATTTCCTTGAAGAACTCTAGTTTGCAGCGTGGACAGGATTTCATCAATCAGTTGCTTGAAATGTATAATCGCAATACGAACAATGATAAAAACGAGATTGCTCAGAAAACGGCTGAGTTTATCGATGAACGTATTGGTATTATTTCAAAAGAATTGGGTAGTACGGAAGCGGATTTAGAGTCTTTTAAGCGTGACGCAGGTATCACGGATTTGACGAGTGAAGCTCAAATCGCCTTGGCCGGTAATGCTGAGTATGAAAAGAAGAGTGTGGAGAACCGTACTCAAATCAGCCTGGTAAATGACTTGCGTAAGTATTTGAGAAGCAATGAATATGAAGTATTGCCGAGCAATGTAGGTTTACAAGATGCTGCTTTGATCGGTGCGATTGAACGCTATAATGAAATGCTTGTGGAACGTAAACGTCTGTTACGTACATCAACTGAGAATAATCCTGCTATTGTGAATCTGGATACAAGCATACGTGCTATGAAAGCCAATGTGCAAGCTACTCTTGAAGGAACTTTGCAGGGGTTGATGATCACTAAATCAAACCTTGACCGTGAAGCGAGTCGCTATTCCCGTCGTATCAGTAATGCTCCGGGACAGGAACGTGCTTATGTAAGTATTGCCCGTCAGCAAGAAATCAAAGCAGGATTGTATCTGATGTTGTTACAGAAACGTGAAGAGAATGCTATTGCGCTTGCTGCCACTGCGAATAATGCGAAGATCATTGATGAAGCGATAGCTGACGATATTCCGGTATCCCCCAAACGCTCTATGATCTATTTGATTGCATTGATACTTGGTGTTGGAATTCCGGTTGGCATCATTTATTTGATTGAACTGACGAAATTCAAGATCGAAGGTCGTGCCGATGTGGAGAAACTAACGAGTGTTCCTGTTGTCGGTGATATTCCATTAACTGATGAGAAGAATGATAAGAATGGTTCTATCGCTGTCTTCGAGAACAAGAATAATCTGATGAGTGAAACCTTCCGTAATATCCGGACCAACCTTCAGTTTATGCTCGATAATGATCAGAAGGTTATCCTTGTGACCTCGACTGTCAGTGGTGAAGGAAAATCATTCGTTTCGTCGAATTTGGCTATCAGTCTTTCTCTTCTGGGAAAGAAGGTGGTGATTGTAGGTCTTGATATTCGTAAGCCGGGTTTGAACAAAATATTCCAACTATCAAGTAAGGAGAAAGGTATTACTCAATATCTGTCAAATCAGGATATTAACTTGATGAGTCTAGTTCAGTCCTCGGATATTAATAAGAATCTGTATATCCTTCCGGGCGGAACAGTTCCTCCTAATCCGACAGAACTATTGGCACGTGATGGGTTGGATAAGGCAATTGAGATTCTGAAGAAGAATTTTGATTATGTCATCCTTGATACAGCTCCTATCGGCATGGTTACGGATACCTTGTTAATAGGTCGTGTAGCAGACTTGTCAGTTTACGTATGTCGTGCTGACTATACGCATAAGGCGGAATACGCATTGATCAATGAACTGTATCATGAGCAGAAGTTGCCTAACCTTTGCACTGTTATTAATGGTGTAGACTTGAAGAAAAGGAAATATGGCTATTATTATGGCTACGGCAAGTATGGTAAGCATTACGGTTATGGTAAACGTTATGGGTACGGCTATGGGTATGGTCAAGAAAAGAAGAAGTAGATATTTGGTATACTATCAAGGACTATGATAAGGAGTTTCAACTTTATCGTCTGGCTTTCCCAAATGATGAGGTTCGTTATGGTTTCCTTAAAGGAATATAGACCGATGGTTAAGGAATGTTATGTCTGACTAGCTATGTGTCGTTATCGTAAATATAAACCTGAGTCCGATAGAAAGAAGTTTGGTTGATTGCGTCAACAGTTCTTCTATCGGTCTCAGGTTGTTTTATTTAAACCCGTTTTTCAATGTAAATATCTCAAACGTTTTTAATGGTATGAGCAGGTGTTTTTCCGAAATGCTTCTTATAATTATCGCGGAAGTGATCCATATCCTTCATTCCGATATTCTCTGGTATTTCGTTTACGCGATATTTCCCACTCTCTAACATTTCATGTGCTTTTTCCATGCGGATTTTGAGAATGAATTTGTTAAGTGCTTCACCTGTTAATTGCGTCCACTTGTTGTAAAGACTGGTCCTGCTAATTCCAAGCTCTTTGGCAATGGAGCCTATGGTTAGTTTTTCATTATTCAGATTCTCCAGAATGATTTTAGTAACTTTACTTATCAAAGGGTGTTCACCATCCTGCAATATTTCTGACGCTTTTATCTCCAAAAACTCTTCTCCAAACAATCGTTGTAGAAATGATTTTCGAAGAAAACGATTGTTCTTGATAAGGATTGACATTTCAATCTTTAAATCTGCTATACTAAAGGGCTGTTGCAAGAATGTATCAGCTAAAGAAGTCTTTCTTCTATTGTATTGGTCAATATCTATATGCGAACTATAAAGAATGATAGGTATGATTGATGTTTCGCAGGATGTTTTCAATCTTGACGAGAGTTCGACACCATCCATGTTCTGAAGTTCTGTATCACAAATCACTAAATCAGGATATTCATTTTTTATGCAGGTCATAGCTTCGCCGCCATCTCTGAAACTTTTAATAGTAAATTCTTCCGTTAAACAACTTGTCAGATAGGATCGGAAATCATCATTACTGTCGGCAAGTACGACTGTCGGTTTGTGGGAATTTCTTTTGCAGGGAGCCTTTACGAGCAAACGGTCTATCTTTTCAATTTCAGTATGATTGGTGAAACACAGCGGCGAATGATTTGATTGGTCTTCACAAGAGCATTTCACAGGAAATCTTAATGTGACTGTATGATTTATATTGCTTACTAAGATCTTGCCATTACACAAATCTGCTAGTTTCTTCAATAACATGCTTTTGGAAAAATGGCATTCAAATTCTGCTTTCTGTCTTATCATCCGGTGTTTATTCTGATTATAAAGCTTTGTTAGTTTACCATTTCCTGAATCGGGTACACTTATTTCCCAATGTTCCTGACTGATAGAAATTAGCAATGTTATGTTTGACTCCGGCTCAGAACAGTCGATCGCGTTCGTTATGAATTTATCGATAATAGGTGAGATTTTGTTTTTGTCCAACCATACACTGGCATAAGTGAATTCTGTCTTGATTATTATTTTTATGTGTTTGTTCGTTGCATAACCTTGTAGGGAGCAAATTCTGTTTCTTAAATAGTTTCCTAATTCATGTTCGGTAATGTTTAGGACTTCGGGATGATTATGCAAATATTTTAATCCGGACAATTTGTCCAGATTCTCATTTAAACATTCTATATTTCGAATAGCCAGTGACAAATCATTCTTTATGTTCTCGGGACAGTTATCATTACAGATCGTTCGTAAAGGAACATGAACTAATGTAATTGGATTTCGAATACTTTGGAAAGAATCTATAAAATACTGGTTCTCTTCTTTGAGGAAATTTCTTTCTTTTTGTATGGAAAGATAATGAAATAAATGCCAGTAGAGAAAGAAACCTGCTACTATCAGCAATAAAACTAAATATGATTGATTTTCAAATATTGTTGCTATTAAGAAAGATGCAGCAATAGATATTGTCTTTAAATACATCATGTTATTATATTTTAAATGACGTCACTCGATGGAGTTTGCTTTTTCTTTCTGATTCAAGAGACATGAAAGATTATGTGCCAACTATGATTCCATAATTGTGCACATCCATAAACTCAAATAATATGATCTCTAATTTGTTTGTTTTGGGGGAGGTCAATATTTGGTTATGAGTTATGCTTATTGAGAATTCAGATTCTAAATGTCTTGAACTATCAATAAAAAAGCAATGTCCCCCAAGTAACAATAATTATTTTCATTTATTTGTATTAGGCGTAGTAAACTAGCCTCAGGTGAATAATCAGGGGAGGAGGTGGTCTAATATTAAGTATGCTATCGGACCATGATGTCTCAATAGCTGTTTGTTTGTGCTCAATCATGAATTAATATCAAATAAAATACATTTGTCCCCTTCTGATAAAGTAGGAAATTGTATTTACGATGTAAATGTAACTTGTAATAACATAAAAACAATAGTTTTGTTTGTGTGATTTGACGAATTGTTGTAGAATTATTTATTTAATTGATTAATCGAAGCAGAAAGTTGTATAATAGATTTAGATTAATACTAAATGTATTGTATATGAAATGTTGGAAATTCTATATGTAAGATGGAATGACTGGTTTTTGTTTTAAAATATGAATATAAATATTTGATATTATATTGTACTTATATGTATTAAAAGGTGATAAATATGCACCTTCGTTCGGTAAATATCGAAGGATTGGGGTGTTTTTTCCTGTCTGCCCAAAGTAAAGGTGAAACCCCGAATCCAGGTGGTGGATCGGGTGACGATGATGAAGCATCGGACTCGACAGTATAATGGGAAAGTAAGGTAGCTCATTACAACAGAGTGATTATAAGGATGGGGCTTCGGCCTCATTCTTTCTTATAAGCTTTTCGAAAGCTAATTAAAGTTTCGACTTATTTACAAGTAAATAAGAGTATGCAAATAACAACAATCCTTGCTTTTATTACTGCTATGGGCGGTCTGGAAGCGGTGAATGGATAGTACGATATATCTTCTGTCGTAAGACGGATGTCAGAGAAGAGGAAGCTTCGGTCTGTAATCTGGAAGAAGAAAACCGACGTAAGAAGGTGGACTGGCTGGAAGATCGCTTGACTCAGCGGGATGAAAAAACAGATGGCCTCTATATCGAACTTCGTAAGGAACAGGAGGAGAAAATAAACTGGATACATAAGTGTCATGAAGTGGAGCTGATTAAAAAGGAATCTGAAGTGAAAAAGTGTGAGATTAGAGGATGCACCCAAAGGTTTGCTTCAGCAGGTGGTTGCCGGTAGCGGATATAGGTGGATGAAGAGATATATAATAAGCATTGATTAATGAACGATATTAAAAATCGAAAGTTATAGTAATGGAATATAGAAATAATGATTATCTTTGAATCACAAAAAATGAAGAATAATGATGGATGGCATAATGCGTAAACTTCCAATTGGGATACAGACTTTTGAGAAACTCCGCGAAGGGGGATATCTTTATGTAGATAAAACGGCTTTTGTATGGAAAATAGCTTCTACAGAGACTCCTTATTTCCTAAGTCGCCCCCGTCGTTTTGGAAAAAGTCTTCTTCTTTCCACTTTCGAAGCATACTTTGAAGGCAGGAAGGAATTGTTTGAAGGACTTGCTATTGCCGAACTTGAGAAGGAATGGAAGAAGTATCCGGTGTTTCATTTGGATTTGAATGCAGAAAAATATGATTCATCCCAAGCTTTGGTTGAGATTCTTAGCCGGCATTTGACGCAATGGGAGTTGAAATATGGAAAAGGAGAGGATGAGGAAACTCTTTCCGGACGTTTTGCAGGAGTGATCCGTCGCGCCAGTGAACAGGCAGGCTGTGGAGTAGTGGTATTGGTAGATGAATACGATAAACCTCTGTTGCAGGCTTTGGGTAATGGTTCTCTATTGGATGATTACCGTAGGACTCTGAAGGCTTTTTATGGAGTATTGAAGAGTTCTGACCGTTATCTCCGTTTTGTATTTCTGACAGGTGTGACCAAGTTTGCACAAGTCAGTGTGTTCAGTGATTTGAATCAGTTGAATGATATTAGCCTGGATTTTGCTTATGCTACATTGTGTGGGATTACAAAGGAAGAACTTGGCTCAACTTTTGTTCCTGAACTGGAGCGACAGGCGGCAGTCAATGATATGACTTCAGAAGCGGTTATGGAAATGATGACACGACGATATGATGGTTATCATTTTCATCCGAAAGGTGCGGGTGTGTTTAATCCGTTCAGTGTGCTCAACTCATTTTCAAAACAGGAGTTTGGTAGTTACTGGTTTCAGACCGGAACACCTACTTTCCTTGTCGAGTTGCTCAAAGAGAGTGATTATGACCTGCGCACTTTAATTGATGGGATAGAAGCCAGTGCATCTTCATTTATGGAATATCGGGTGGATGCCAACAATCCGATTCCGTTGATTTATCAGAGTGGTTATCTGACTATCAAGGACTATGACAAAGAGTTTCAACTTTATCGTCTGGCTTTCCCCAATGATGAAGTGCGTTATGGCTTTCTCAATTTTCTGGTTCCTTATTATACACCGGTCAATGAAGATGAACAGAATTTCTATATAGGCAAATTCGTTCAGGAATTACGTGCCGGAGAGGTAGATGCCTTCCTTACCCGTCTTCAGGCTTTCTTCGCAGATTTTCCTTATGAGTTGAGCGATTCGACCGAACGTCATTATCAGGTCGTGTTTTATTTAGTGTTCAAGTTAATGGGGCAATTCACCGAAGTTGAGGTCCGTAGTGCTCGTGGACGTGCCGATGCAGTGGTGAAAACGCCTAAATATATTTATGTGTTCGAATTTAAACTGAATGGAACCGCTGAACAAGCTTTGCAGCAGATTGATGAGAAAGGTTATTTAATTCCCTATCAGGCAGACGACCGTGAAGTGGTGAAAGTGGGAGTGGAGTTCAGTGCGGAGAAAAGGAATATAGATCGATGGCTGTTGTAGTGCGGAGATATGCCAGGCATGTTTTCGCAAATTTTATATATATATGGAGAAAAAACTTGTCCAAGGTTGATTATTTTAGCTTCCCGTTTCCTCTTCCTGTCCCTTTTTTCGTCTTAACTAGCTTTTCTTTCTTATAAATCTCTTCCCAGTACTCTTTAATCATGATTTAATCTTGTCCTTTCATTCCTAATGAAGATGGCGCATCTTTGCATCGTTAACGTTAGCGAAGTAATAATCATTAGTATTTATCTTAAAAAGAAAGGACCAAAATTATGGCAATTAGATTTAGAAGAGTGTCTCGTTTGTGTGACCCTACCAACAAAGAATTAGGAAAGAAAGTATATCCGGTAATCTCTTATCAATACGATACGAGTGCAACTCTGACAGAAATAGCAAAAGAAATTTCCTCCAATTCGGGAGTAAGTGAGGGTGAAACAATTAGTGTTTTAAAGGACTTTCGTACTTTATTGAGAAAAACATTACTGGCGGGGCGTTCAGTAAATATCGAAGGACTGGGTTACTTTTTCTTGTCTGCCCAAAGCAAAGGGACAGAGAAAGCGGAAGATTTTACCTCAGCTGATATTCAAGGATTACGCATCTGTTTTCGTGCCAACTCGGATATTCGTCTGTCTACCGGAACATCAACTCGTTCGGATGGCTTGAAGTTCAAGGATCTGGATCATATTAATAAATCGGATGTTATCGGAGGAAATCCGGATGACGGGAATGATGGAGAAAACCCGAATCCGGGTGGTGGATCGGGTGACGATGATGAAGCACCGGACCCGACAGTATAATGTGAAAAGTAAGGTAGCTCATTATAACAGAGTGATTATAAGGATGGGGCTTCGGCCTCATTCTTTCTTATAAGCTTTTCGAAAGCTAATTAAAGTTTCGACTTATTTACAAGTAAATAAGAGTATGCAAATAACAACAATCCTTGCTTTTATTACTGCTATGGGCGGTCTGGAAGCGGTGAATGGATAGTACGATATATCTTCTGTCGTAAGACGGATGTCAGAGAAGAGGAAGCTTCGGTCTGTAATCTGGAAGAAGAAAACCGACGTAAGAAGGTGGACTGGCTGGAAGATCGCCTGACTCAGCGGGATGAAAAAATAGATGGCCTCTATATCGAACTGCGTAAGGAACAGGAGGAGAAAATAAATTGGATACATAAGTGTCATGAAGTGGAGCTGATTCAAAAGGAATCTGAAGTGAAAAAGTGTGAGATCAGAGGATGTACCCAAAGAATGCCACCTTCGGATTATTAAATAATGACTAATATATGAATATCATGAGAAAAATAGATTCTATTATTATACATTGTTCGGCTACAAAAGTCGGGCAGGATTTTACAGCAGCAGATATTGACCGTTGGCATCGTGAACGTGGATTTAATGGTATAGGGTATCACTATGTTGTCTGTCTGGACGGAAGATTGGAGAGAGGGCGGGATATTTCTTTGGCGGGGGCTCATTGCAAAGGCTGGAATGAGCATAGTATCGGGATATGCTATATTGGTGGGCTGGATGTAAACGGGCATCCTGCGGATACTCGGACGAAGGCTCAGAAAAGGGTGCTTTATCAATTGATCATGGATTTGCAGAAAGAGTATGGTATCCTTCAGGTTTTGGGACATCGGGACACTTCGCCGGATTTGAATGGAGATGGGGTAATTGAGGCTAATGAATACGTAAAGGTTTGTCCTTGTTTTGATGTGAAGGAGTTTCTGAAAAGTGGGAGGGAAGCCTTGTTTGTATGGTTGGTGGCTTTAATGATTCCTTTTTTGTGCTTGGGGTGCAGAGGTAAGAAGGAGATTGTCTGTAAGAGCCGGGAGATTAAAGTTGATTCGAGTTCTACGGTCGGACGCAGGAACAGTTTGCTTCAGCAGGCTTTCATTTCGAGAAGTGATTCGGAAGTAGTGGAAGAGCATTTGGAACAGATCGTTTTCATATATCCTGTGGATACGGCTTCGCAGGTTTCTGTGAAGATCGTGAAGAATTCTCTTGACCGAAGGACAGGGAAGCTGCAGCAGGTGGTTGCCGGTAGTATGTCAGCGGAAGAAGATTCTCTGTCTTTGGAGTCCGGGGTAGAGTTCAGAACGAGTGAAGAGGTGAAGAAAACTGTTTCTGTGAAACGTGTCAATAGGTGGAAAAGAGGGATATTTATATTGGGGGGAATAGCTCTGATTTATGGTGGATGTAGATGGATGAGAAGATTTAAAGTATAAACCGACCTGTGAATTTCAACTTCCATCTTTTTTTAGTAATTCTGGAAAACTTTCGTTAGTGCCTTATACAAAGGACTTTGGGAGAATTACCCATTTTTGAGGTAATGACTTGGCAACTGTGCAATCTGCTGCGTTCTACCTTGAATTGCTTACAAGGAACTCTTATTTTGTTGCAAAGATACGAATTTTACTTATATATAAAAAGCACTGTACTATTTATTATGTCCCTTAGATAGTACAGCACTTGAATATTTGTCTAATTTCTTTTGATATAGAAAAAATGTTTTAAAGGCTATTCTTTGTGATAAGAAACCATATCTCCCTTATCATTTCGATACATCTCTATATAATCCAAACAACTTGGCTTTAATGCGCCATTAAAGTGGAAAACAAATGTTCTTCTTCCATCATTTGATTCACAACGTAGAGTTGATTCATCTTGTTTTGTTACACGTCCTACAACAAGAGGATTGTATGGTGGTATCATAAATTCAAACGTGCCCTTGCTAAATTTGTAGTAGATGTCTCGTTGGGTTGGACTATCTATAGTTTTTTCTCCATTTCTCCATAAACAGTTTCTTGGTGAACTAAAGTGATTATAATCTTGCCCTGAACCGATTTTATGTGCTCTTATAAAATAGCTCTTCACATAACTACCATAATCAGAACACATTTGAATATTCATTTTATAACCATTAATACCATAATCCCGTTCTTCTACTCCATAGTGTCCTTCTCCATATTTTACCATGTATGAAAACACCTTATCAGCAACATTGAAGTTTCTTGATGGGATCTTATCAATAAGACCTTCCGAGAAGTAATCTAATTCAAAGTCAATCTGATAAGAACCTTTCAGATAAAGATATGCTGCAAGATAAATAGCTTCTGCTTCAAGGTCTTTTGTATTAAGAGGCATGTGTTTTTTCAGGTCTGTTACACTTTCCTTTACATATTGTTCTATAGGGTCCATAGATGGAGCTTCTGATTGCAGAACTGACTTTATCGTAGATTCAGACTTACAATTGTTTACACTTGAAGATGATTGTGAACTCACATTTTTATCTTCCTTTTTACCGAATAAAAATTCAAAAAAATCCATGTTATTTGTATGATTTAAAGTTTAACACTCTTTTTCTTGTTTCTTTGTAATTGTACCTACATTCATATTGTAATATCTTAAATAAAGATTCAATATTACGACTTGTTAATTTGCCATCCTCCGCACAGATTCCTGTATAAAACAACAAAGCTATTGATTTTGCCTGCTCGTGTTTTGCTGATACAATTTCATTATATGTTTTTTCTTCAATATCAACATATCCTCCCGTATCATTAGGTTTAATAGATGCGTGTTGATAATAGGTAAGTGATTTCATATTATACTTCCATCCCGAAGATATTGATATTTGGGTTGCTAATTCATTACAATAATGCGCATAGTACATATCAGAAATGTACAACAAGTCAGGATTGATATTTATTGGAATTATATACCTTGCCATAGAATCCATAGCAATAGATGCCCTATTTACATAAGCTTCCTGTTGAAAGATTTCATCATTTGTTGTACAGGCTAATTTTGTCAAATATAGATAATCATATGAATAAATCTTTCTATATAGTTCCATATGGTTTTTAGGGCACATCAATAGTAATAATCTAAAAGTATTTGCTGCCCCAGCTAATCCATAATCACTATTCCAATATCGATTCGGGAACATTGCAAGTTGATTTATACTTCGATAAAGATAATTTAGCCCTTCTTCGAACTTTTGCCCATACATATACATACCTGCTATATCAGCAAGTATATATGGATGCTCTGTATCTTTAAATTCAAATATGATAGAATTTAATACAAAAGTAGGAATTTCATATAATGCTAATGAAATTCCCCTTGTACGCCAAGGAGAATTTAAATCTTTGAATTTAGGCTTGTCATTTTGTGCATTTTGAACTTTGAGGACATAATTATCCACAAACGAATCATCTATGCACAAACTTCTATCAATCATAGTAATTTCAGACATTTCATAATTCTTACATTTATTGTGTAGATACAGTCCCAACTCTTTAAGTAAAGATATGATATACTCATTGTGTATTTTATTCACATAAAAATCAAACATCATAGGAAAGAGCCAATTGCCCTTTTTCTCTTGAAAACAAATGGGATGTTCATGTGCAAATTGACTGAACGATTTTGGGTCAGCAGACTCAATTTTCTCAAGGAGAGTTTTGATGTAATAATTATCTTCCATACAAAAAACTTAATTATCAATGTTATGATAGATTTTCTCCCTGTAATGTTATCAACCGCTTCTTAACAGTCCCGTTCTTACAGGATTTTACTATAGAAATTATGACTTCATCCATACGTGGCACTTCCAATTTTCTGTATTCATTTGTATCATCACAGAAAACCACAAGATACATCTTTTCGATAATTATGTCATAATTTCTTTCGAGAATATAGCGATATAGGTTCTGTTGAATACAATAATGCCAATATGGCGTATCCTCAATTTGATTGAGTTCACCTAACCCTTTCTCGCCATAGTTGTTTACCGCAATCGGTTTACCCCAAAAATCGACAATGCGATGACTACGTTTCCAATCATATATGTCAAAAACATCTCCACGTTTATGTATCATATCTATTGTACCAGCAATTTTTAGTTCGTCATCATATATAGCCCATTCTGTTCTAAACGGTTTAAATTTGTGGTTTTCGAGAAACTCTATGAATTGCATATATTCAAGTTCAAGAGAAATTTGTTCTTCTATGTGAACATATTTTCCGTCATATTTGAAAGAGAATTCTTGTTGATATGGAAGTCCCTTATAATAGTTTTCTATTTGTTGGTGCATAAAAGTTCCGACATCACGTGAACACGCACCTTTTGAATCCCATTCTTCAAGAATCTGTCCTTGTGATATATTTCGTTGATTAGCTTTATATTCTGACCAATAGTATGAATCAAATGGCTTAAAGAAACAAGATATCACACTGCTGACAGGAATAAATTGTTCCTGTCCATCATATAGATAAATATGTTCTTGTGGATAGAATTGAATATGAACGTCTTTTTCGCAAAAAACAGGTTCTCCTATTTTATAGTTTACTTTTCTATTTGAAGAAAACACCAATGGTTTCATTCTCTTGGCACAAACCCTTTCTTTTTCCGTTTGTGTTATGTCTGCAATTTCAAGTTTCTCATTGTCAACAATACCAAATTCATGGTTCAAGTATTTCTCGCGAGTATTTTCACTTGCCATAACTTTGGCTTCGATTTCTGTCCATCGTTCAATTTCCTTTGGAGTAGAACATGAGAGAAAATCGATTGGTAAAACCATAGAGGGTTGTATATAATGAAGAACTTGTGCTATAAAAGCCGCACATCCCTTAGGATTGGAAAAAACTTGATATTCAGTAAAACGAATAACAATCCATCCGATATTATTCAGAAGTGCATCACGAAAATCATCTCCACATCCTATATAATGTATAGGTTTTCGTGTAAATGCAGCATATGGTTCGTCTATTTCAATGTCTATTCTTATAGATGGGTGCTTTTTGCATATAATCGCTATATCTGGTTCAAAAGGCCTGTTATCTTCTACAGGAAGTATATTGCAATCACCGAGTATAAGTAAATCACATCCCCTGAAAGTATCTTGTAGATAATTTTGGAATTTAGCTTCACTGAACCCTCTTCTTGCTATAGCTTTTCTTCTGTATGGAAAAACAATACAGCCATCTTCAGGATATTTAGTTACTGGATATTTCCAGTTACTCTTATCTTGGACAACTGATGGCATCAAATAATCAACATATTGAACATCAAAATCATCAACCACTCCAACAGCATAATCACTTTCTATTTTTTTCTCTGTTTTGCAAATGACATCTATCAATTCTTTATCTACGCTTTTAGACAAAGCAAAATCTTTAACCTTCTTGACTTTTTCTTTTGCCGTCTCAATATCAGCAGACTTTAATGCATTAGAAATAGAATTGATTTCATCTTTTATTTGTTTTTGTTGCTGCACTTCTATGTTCTTTTTATCAATGAGTTTTTGCATCTCTTCCCGAGAAAACTCTTTCATTAAAGAAATATAAACAATACAGGGCTTTTGATGCTTAAATTTCTGTATTACAGATTCGCATCTTTTTACAAACAAGTCTTGTGTTGTTACTCCATCAATAATAACAACATAGTTTGAAGATAATTCATCTATATGATGGAGAGCACATGATTGAAATCCAAGTACAGCCAAATCAAGAGTTAAAAACTGAACTTGAAGATTTTCATCGAATTCAGCCCCATATGCGATTACTTGCACAGGGACACCCAATGATTTTATAAAGTTACTAATCTCTATGTTGATATAAGAAGGGGTATTTATTTTTCCCTCCTTATATTTATCTATATTAATGTTATTCTCTTGCGTCTGTTTAAAATGAGTGTAATCTAAATCGGTTGCAGTGCAAAAACTTGAAAAAAAGAATTGCCATATGCGATATTCTCCTTGTATGATATTTCCTTTATAGTCGGTTTTTTGAAAATTCATGTTATAAAAATAGCAACCAGAATGTGGCGTTGTAGATTTTTTGCTACGACATAACTTACTAAAAGCTATTTGTGCCTTTTCCCATTCTTCGGTACTTAAAAACTCTTTTTGCCGCCTATCGAAATCTATTATTTCCGTAATATTACTTATTATTATTGATTTGTTTGCAGAAGGATGTTCTTTTTGCCAACAAGTAAGTCCATCTGAATAGTTGGCTTTAATCATATTATATTCAGTTGATACCTGCTTTTCTCGTTGTATTCTTTCCAATTCGAGCTTTTCTCTCTTTTCCCATTCAACTTTAGGGAATGAGAGGAATTTATTTATATCTTGTTTTGTAAGATTGTTTTCAGACTGGAATATTCGTAATTCTTTTCGAAAGAAAGAGTATGCATTAGGATATATATCTTTTTGATGCTTAAATTTCTTTATTAAACGCTTGGTTGATAAATTTGATATAAATATAAAAGCTATAAGAATGGCTATTAAAATTCCTATAATTATGCATACGACTTTAAAACCTTGAGTAAGTCCCCAAGTTATAAGTGCTAGTAGGGCATATCCAATACAACCCCATTTTTTTTCTGAATCCATAATTCTTACTTATAAATATATAAAGCGTGAACTGCACAGCCACGTCTTTATTTGGAGGTCGTAGGAAACCTTGCATACAGATGTAGTAATAGCAGCCCACGCTATAGCGTGAGAACCACTATGCCATCTGAGTATGCAATTTGAAAATTTCCTACGTTTCCAAATACTTGATGCGCATAACGCTTCTTTCTTATCTAATATGTTTTGGAAAGAGTTACCTCAATCCGATACAAAGGTAAGAAAAATCCGTGATCTGCCATTCAAACATCACGGATTTTTTTGATTTACAGTTTCATACTCCTATTCTGTCTTGGTTTCGGTATTCCGATAGCTTCTCTAAACTCATTCATTTTCTTTCTGAACCAGTTCACGTGTGAAACCCCGTCTATCTTGAAATCGAATCTACCGTTTTCGTCCTGTCTGATGGAACAGACGGAGTGTCGGGTATCAAAACTTCGGTTAAATTCGGAAGAATAGAGTTCGCCTTTTATCC
>ERZ791884.1632-NODE-1632-length-15098-cov-2.166257_pt1 | contig 15098 bp, 5 predicted proteins | sample MGYA00509941_ERZ791884 | MGnify/ENA primary metagenome ERZ791884 (study PRJEB30046, sample SAMN00792095) | human gut metagenome | study: EMG produced TPA metagenomics assembly of the A metagenome-wide association study of gut microbiota in type 2... | reverse complement strand
AAATTCTGTATCATTTACGCCAAACCAGCCTTTTTTCAGGCTTGCTTCATCCGCAATGTGACCACCCACTTTCAGCCTGGAAAGTGCTGCTTCTGATCCTACCGTAAAGCTCGGGATCCTTGTGTTCATTTCCAGTTCCGTCAGGGTGGCATCTTTGGTAAATTCTACACGGAAATAGGTTTCAGAAACGGTTTCTTTTACATTGTAAGTACGAACCGTCACACCTTTTTCTTTTTTATTCGTTACCGTACACTCTACCGGCGTCCAGTTGACTCCGTTGTCACCGGATGCATAGATTTTGATCGTTTCGGAGGTCGGTGCGGTGTCTTTCAGATACATTGTGAATCCTTTCAATTCAATCGCTGTATCCAGACGGAAATCGAGGGTTCCTTTTCCGCTCCATGCCACATCATCGGCACTTGTCTTATCATTCTGCAGTTTCGCCAGGACATCTGCAACAGACGCATCTTCTTTGCTGGATGTACCGTTGTAATACATTTCCGGCACGTTGCCAAGGGCTTCTGCACCGTCTTTGTATTCTCCATTGGTAACTCTGACTGCTGCAGTCACTTCAAAGTTCTGGTCAAATACGGTTGCCGTTCCTTTTACATTCTTTGTTCCGATTGTCGCTGTCAGATCTTTTGGAATATCCCACTTTACCGGAAATTCTGCTGCCAGGATTGTTCCGTCTGCAAGAACTGCCGGTCTGGCTGCAGGAAGGCTGACTTCTGCATCTTTTCCGACTGCTGCGGAATAATTCAGGACACCTGCTGTCTGGCCGATCGCACTGACATTGACCGTGATACGCATATTCAGATCTGCTACCGTACCGGATACCGAATACGTTTCTTCTTCTCCGGTAAATGCATCCCAGGTTACTTTCTTTGTCTCGGAAGTATCGTCAGAATAATGGATCTTTACTTCGGATGGGAGAACTGGTTTCGTTCCCTGTTTTACATAATAATTCTTTGCGATCTCATAGCTTACAACGGTCTTTTCTCCGGTTACTCCACTGCCGTCTGCAACTGTGGTAACGACAGTCTGTGCTGCAGTGTATCCGTCTGAAGTTGCCTTTACGGTAAAGCTTCCGGCATCTTTTGTGGACTGAACGATCGCAATCAGTTTTCCTTTACCAGCTTTTCTGGTCGGTTCACTGTAAGAAGTGGTATCGTTCTGAACACCGTTATCAAGTGAAAGGAGCTTACCGTCACCTTCTACGGCAACATGGATCTGCGGCTCTGCACCGTTTACTTCTCTGCCGTCTCTGTCTGTCACATCGATTTCAACAAAACTTAAATCTTTGCCGTCTGCCGTGATCTCGCTGCGGTCTGCTTTTACAGTAAGTTTGGATCCCTCTCCGGTCGTCTCTGCCACATTACGTCCGTCCGTGTCTTTGATCTCGGTCACACCGTCTGCTTCAAATGCTTTTGCCTCCAGTGTTCCCGCCTCATAAGGTACCTGGAATGTTGCATACAGGGAAGTATGTCCGTTCGCCTTGCTGCTGTCAAAGCATCCTGTTCCGCTTGTATAATTCTGATAACCACCGGTCGGTGTATCGGTGTGTGTCGCTGTCGCACTTCCGATTTCTTTGCCGTTCAGATAAAGTTTCACAACAGGAGCATCACTGTAAACTACAACCTCTGCCTTGCCGCTGTTATCGAGCATGATCTCATCTTCATTCCATACCGGGAGAACATGAAGGGTATTTTCGTTGTCATTCCACTGGCTCTGATACAGATAATAGGAATCTTTTGGGATACCTGCCGTGTCAATGATACCAAAGTAAGAGTTCTTTGCAATGTTCGGCCAGGTTCCGTTTGCACCGGTTCCCTGCCAGTTATATGGGGTCGGTTCACCGATATAATCAAAACCTGTCCAGACAAATTCGCCTGCATTAAATTCTTGCTGCATCGTGATCCACAGTCCTGCACTTGCCAGATGTCCCCAGCCTACTGCACTTTTATCATAAGAAGTCAGTCGGCGGTCTCCGCTTCCATTGTCACTGTTGCTGTTCTTCCTGTCGTAAACACCACGGCTGTTTACGGAAGAAGCCGTCTCAGAACCGTAAACCAGCCATCCTCTGCTGTGTCCGTTGCTGATCTGTCCGGAACTTCCGTAGTTAAATCCTACCAGACCTCCCGGCACGCCATATTTTGCTGCTTCTGCAAAAACAAGTGCTGTGTTTACCTGATTATTGTCTGCCCAGACATTGCTCTTTACCTGGTTGTCACCAAAGGTTACATATCTGGTCGCATCTTCTTCTCCGGTCCAGGTGATCAGTTTTTTTGCCACTTCCGGATACTGACTTGTTACATTCCAGTCGATCAGCTGCTGAAAGATTTCATTTCCAAGGCTCCACATGATAATGGAAGGATTGTTTCTTCCTCGTCTTACCATGGCTTTGAGGTCAAATTCTGCCCATTTTTCGCCCTCTCTGCCATTTACGATCTGGTTGCCGCTCTCAATGGTCTGGTAGAACCATTTACCATAATCCTCGGTATTTCCTGCTTTTCCGGAAAGCCAGCAGTCAAAGGCTTCTTCCACCAGCATGATGCCTTCACGGTTGCACACATCGATCAGTACCTGGGATGCCGGGTTATGTGTTACACGGATGGCATTGACTCCCATCTGTTTTAACTCCTGTACCTGACGTTCCACAGAACGCTCCCAGGCTTCGGATCCAAGAGAACCCTGGTCATGATGCATGGACACTCCGTGCAGTTTGATGTTCTTTCCATTTAAATAGAAACCTTTCTCTGTAGTAAAGTTTACCCAGCGGAAGCCAAAGTCAGAATGGTAGCTGTCTTTTAAGGTATCTCCAACATAAACTTCTGTTTTTACGGTATAGAGGTTTGGATTTTCCGTATCCCAGAGCTTTGGGTCTGCAACGGTGACACTGGCCTCGATCCTGGCTGTTTTGCCCGCTGCAACACTCTGTACCTTTGTCTTTTCGCCCTCTGCTGCCGGGACGTCACTGCCTTTTTCATAAACCGTCTGTTTTACAGAAACATCAGCTGCTTCGCTGCTGTCATTCTGTACTTCCGTTACCACGCTTACGGTTCCTTTTCCGCTTTCAATATCCGGGGTTGTCACGGTCGTTCCGTAATTTGCCACATGTACCGGATCTGCAACGGTAAGTTTTACGTCACGGTAAATACCGGAACCGGAATACCAGCGGCTGGACGGCTGTTTATGATCTACTTTGACCGTGATCACGTTTTCTTCCGATCCGAATTTCAGTTTGTCCTGCGGAAGCACAAAAGAAAACGGGGTATAACCATATGGATGTGTTCCCAGCTTTTCACCGTTCAGATAAACGGCTGCATTCATGTAAACACCGTCAAAATCAATGCTGATCGTCTTTCCCTGCATGCTCTCATCCAGTGTAAAACTTTTGCGGTACCATCCGGTGCCTCCAAGCACATAGCCGCTCTCCTGCTCTGCCGGTGCTGCTGTTGAAAATCCCTGGTCGATGCTGTAATCATGCGGAAGCGTCACATCATCCCAGGAAGAATCATTATAAGAAACTGCTTCCGCACCGTTTAATTCTCCCAGATAAAATCTCCAGTGATCGTTAAAAGAAACGGAACGCTCCTTTCCATCATATGAATTGACGTATACCGTTTCCGGTGTTGATGATGTCTGTGTCTGAGATGCTTCCTGCACGGACGTATCAGTCCCTGCTGCCAGGACACTCACTGCTCCGGTATTAAGTACCATCGCTGCTGCCAGAACACCACTTAAATACTTTTTGTAGTTCATATTGCCCTCCTTTATTTTTCTTTGTTCCCTTTGTTGTGTTTAGTAAAAACAAAATTTTGCTTACCATAACTATACAAAATTTCTTTACAAAAACATATGGAATATTTTTTATTTTTTGGTAATTTTTTCTGTACGATACAAAAAACCACAGAACAGTTCTTACGCTGTCTGTGGTTTTTCTGCTGTTTTTAAGGTGATATGCGTTTTGGATTTATGAACTTACTACTTTACAATGACACTCTTTTTCTGTCCTTTGCCTTTGAAAAGTTTCCTGTAAGCTTTTTTCTTTGACTTCGGTATACGGATCACTGCTTTTTTGTTGATGCCTTTCAGTGCCAGTTTACCGACCATTTTCAGTTTCCTGCTTTTTACTGTGATGCTCTTAAGTTTTCCATCGCCGTTGAATGCTTTTTTGCCGATCTTGCTCACATTCTTGCCGATCACTGCTTTTGTTGCTTTTTTCATTCCGGCAAATGCCTGATCTGCGATTGCCGTTACTTTGCAGGTATTTCCTTTGATCTTAACCGTTGCGGCTACTTCGATGTGTTTCTGGCTTTTGTTTACCACGCCATAAGCTTCCGCTGTCTTTGCTTCTGCATTGGTCACGCGATATGTTATGCCCTTTACAGTAATGGTATCACCTATTTTCAGTGTCATGGCATCTTTCAGTTTCTGCAGTTCTTCTTTGGCTTTCTGCTCTTCTTCCTGAGCTTTTTTGAGTGCTTCTGCTTCTTCTGCCTTCTTCTTCGCTGCATCTTCCTGAGCTTTTTTCAGTTCTGTCTGCAGGGATGTTTTTTCTTCTGTCAGTCTCTCTTTTTCTGCTTTCAGAACCGTAACTTTTGCGTTTGCTTCATCGAGCTGTTCTTTTAAGCTGTTGATCTGTTTCTGAAGTTCTGCTTTTTCTGCTTCGCTTCCGTTTTTCAGATCCGCCAGATCTTTTTCTGCTTTTTTAAGCTGATCATCCAGATCTGACGCATTCTTCTGTGCTGTTTTCAGTTCGGTATCTTTTGCTGCTAATTCTGCATCTTTTTCTTTCATCTGCTGTGTCAGGTCTTTTTTCGTGTCTGCTGCTGCAGATTTCAGATTTCTGACTGCTTCTGCCAGAGCATTGATCTGTGTCTGGACTGCTTCTGCACTTGGTTCTGTTTCTGCATATACTTTCTCCGCACTTGCGATCGTATCAGAAAGTGCTTTGTAAGATGCTGCTGTATAGTCATCTGCTTTCAGCGTTTTTGCCAGGTCAATGGCTGCCTTCAGTCCTGCTTTTGTATCTGTCTTCGGAATATCCGGCTGCTCTGCTGCTTTTTTCACGATCACGATAAAGCTTACCAGCACATCACAGCTGTCGATGTTGCTGTCCACTTTTTTCAGCGGACTTAAGTTCACAGTCACATTGCCTGCTTCTGAAAGTGTGATATTTTCCAGTGTCACACTGTCTTTGCTGCCGCTGATCTTGTGGTCTTCGTGTACAGCCAGTTCGGTTCCTGCTTTATCTGCCACAGTAATCTTTGTATGACGGTCATCGCCTGCCCACTGTGCCCATGGATCATAGAATCCAGTTACCACTTCATACGTTCCTGCATCCAGTGCAAATTTGTAGGTCATGGTCTTCTGATTGTTTCCTGCTTTAAAGTTGCGGATCGTCGTATAGGCATCCCCACTTCCGTTTGCTTCTACTTCGGATGCCGGATTTGTGAATCCCCATCCGCTTGTTTCACTGTATGCCTGATCCGGTACTGTGTTTTTCAGCGTATCTGTGTAATCCTTTCTATATGCTTTTCCTTCTGCTGAGAAAGCATTTGCACCACAGTCCACAAAGTAAACAGGTACGTCTTCTGCTTTGGTTGATTTTTCCCACTGTGCATAGAGGATTATAGAATCTGAAACCACCGTTTCTTCTGTTACTTTTTCTCCACCTTCCGGCTGTGTAAACCAGCCCTTAAAGTTGTGTCTGTTTCTGGTCGGTGTCGGCAGTTCTCCTGCTTGGTCGCCTTTGTTCAGCGTACGTTTTGTACTTGTTCCTTCCGGAAGGCTTCCGCCGTTTGCATCCAGACTGACAACTGCTTTGCCTTCAGGAATTACTTCGCCACCGGTCAGCTGCAGTTTGTTCATATTGAACTGCCATGTATTTCCGGTCGGATATGCAATCTTGATATAGTTTGTGTCATCCGGCATCTGTGTTGCTGTATAAAGTCTGCTCGGCCAGCTTCCGCTTACGGAAGTATCGGTTGTTTTTGTGTAATCTTTGAATTCTTTCCAGTTTTCTCCGTCTGCCGAAGTATAGAAAGTAAAGTTTTTATTTGCATTTCCATCTGTTGAGCCGGTTCCTCGAAGAACAAAACCTTTGATCGCCGGTGCACGCACGATCAGATATTCCGGATTTGCACTGTTTGTTCCCGGATATACCCCGTAATCAAAACCATAGTTATGGCAATTCTCGATCAGCATATTGTTTGTCCATTTATAAATAACGGACGATTTGGCTGTGATATCTTCAATATCTTTGATATTGGTCTTTGTTCCCGTTGTCTCAACATAGTCAAAGGCTTCTTTTACTTCCCATTTACCGATCTTATTCATCAGTGCCGGCACTTTAACTACATTGTTAAAATCAACGATTACCTTTGCTTTCACCTTATGATTTTCCGGATCAGCGATCCCAAGAACTGTTCCTTCTACATCGACTACATCTGCTTTTGATGTATCAATCTCAGACCATGCAATACGGAATGCTCCGGTATGGGTATCATCTACCTGTACTTCTGCTGTCTGCGGCAGGGACGGCTGTGCCCCTTTTTCTGCATAGTAGAAATCTTTTTCTTTCAGTTTTGCACTCTTGACCGCCACATTGGAAGAAACAAATTTCGTGTCACACCAGTTACCGATATTCTTGCTGTTATCTACACTGGAATCTTCCGTTTTTGTCACCAGTTTTACGATCTTTGCACCTTTGATATCCACATCAAGTGCCAGGTTCTTGGTGGCATGTGTCATGACACCGGAACGGTATCTTGCTGTCTTTTCATCATCGACATAAACTTCGAAAGAAACGGCTCCTTCTGCATCCTGTCCGTTATCAAAACTCAGGCTGACATAAGCACGGAATGCTTCATATCCTTTTCCTTCTACATTATAAACGGCTTCTGATCCGCCAAGCATACTTAAACCTGCTGCATATTCGGTCGGCTTTCCGCCCTGATCGATACGTACGCTCAAACCTGCACCGTTTACGGTCTTGTCTTTGCTTACTGTTCCTGTTGATGTGTATTCCAGATCACCTGTTGCCACCGCATATTTCACATCGACATTCGCAACAGCTTCCATATCAGAACCAAGGATCTTGCTCTTTACTTTTAAAATTCCTGCTGCTGCCACATCTGATGCCTTGATCTGCCAGTCTGTACCTACAATTTCTTTGCTTTCGTCGGTAAAGGTTACTTCCACACCTGCCGGCAGAACCGGAAGTGTTCCGATTACGGTAGAGGCATGTACTTCCTCGACAGACTTGATCTCTTTTACGCTTACTTCTGTTTTTACAGTAACTTCCGGTCCGATCTTTCCGGTCACTTCAAATTTTCCTGCTTTTGCATAATTTTCTGCCGGAACTTCATCCCAGGTTACCGGGGCAGAACCTTTTGTGCCGTCTGCATACTCGATCGCTGCAAACTGCGGCAGGGACGGTTCTACATTTACCAGTGTTGTTACATTGTCTACCGTTGCGGATTTGATATCTTTGACTGTTACAGTACATTCAAACGTGCCTTCCATGCCTTCTGCCGTTCCGGTTACTTTGTAAATACCTGCCTGGTTTGCATTCAGGTTATCCAGGTTCCATCCAGTTACCTGATGCTCATCAATCACACCGTTGCTGTACTGTACTTTTACGGTTTTCGGCAGAACAGAATCTGCTGAAATGCCTTTGCCCATCACTACGGATGCGTCCAGAAGCTTCGGTGCATCCGTTCCGTCACCTGGAAGTTCGTTTTCAGAACCTACGGTAATGGTATTGGATTTCAGGATACCATTGTCACTCTCAGCTGTCGCTGTGATCACAATGTCATCAGTGCTTCCTTCTTCTGCTTTTACGATCAGCAGTGCTTTTCCGCTGAACGCTTTGCGGTTATCTGTGTTTTTGTATGGATCATGGTCACGTGGATCACCGTTGTCCACAGATACGATTTCGCCGCCTTCTACGTCGAAAGTGATACGGTTGTCTGCTCCCGGAACCATGATTCCTGTATTGTCCTCAATCGTAGCTTCTACAAATACCATATCATCGCCATCGTTTTTGATGTACGTTCTGTCTGCGGAAAGTTCTACCTGTGCTGCATCACCTGATGTATTTACCACATCGGTTGCGATCACGTTTCCTTTTCCGTCCGGCTGATCATAGCCGACTGCTTTGAGTTCGCCTGCTTCGTAATCCAATCCGCTGGTTCCTTTTGTCCAGTAGATATATACCGGAGAAGCAGTCTGTTTGTCATAATTTTTGATACCAAGTGATTTTCCGTTTAAGAACAGTTCCACACTCTTTGCATTTGTGTAAATGTATACCGGCACTTTCTGTCCTGCTTTGAAATTCCATTTTTGCGGCAGAAGATGTACGGTCGGTGTATCCGTCCACATACTCTTGTACATATAGACAACATCTTTTGCAAAACCCGCAGTGTCGATCATACCGAAATAGGAACTCTTGGATGGCCAGCTTCTTGGTGTCGGCTCACCTAAGTAGTCATGTCCGGTCCATACGAACTCACCGGCTGTGTATGTTTTGTCTCTGTGTGCTTCCAGAGAAGCGGTTGCCGATGAAAATGTCCAGTAAGTCGGATATTCATTACATCTGTCGCTGCTTCCTTCTCCTTCCAGGAAGTAAACACCACGGTAATAATAAGCGGATACTGTCTCAGATCCAAAAATAACCATATTCGGATATCTGGAGTGGGCACCGTCATACTGTCCGGTTGCATAGTTAAATCCGGACATTTCTGCTTTTGCCAGATGCTTTTCCTGCTGTGCATTATTTGCCCAGTAATTGTCCCAGGTCGGCGGGCATGCTGCGACCGGTCTTGTCGTGTCGATCTCTTTGATCCATCCGGTCAGCATATCCAGTGTATTTTCACCATGTTTGTAACGTGCATCGTAAATTTCGTTACCGGTACTCCATGCAAAAATACAAGGTGCGTTCTTGTCACGCTCTACCATCGCTTTGATATCACGTTCCGCATTGGACTGCAGATCATCACGTTTTACTTCTATATAAGAAGTATCATTGTTGGTATTGTCATTTCCGGCTTTATCAAAAACAACCGTCTTTCCATCTGCTGCTTTATTAAAGTAGTTATGATAATCATCACTGTTTTTTGAATACAGCCACTGATCAAATGCTTCTTCAAATACCAGCATTCCAAGACGGTCACACGCCTCGATAAACTCCGGTGACACCGGGTTATGGGAAGTACGTATCGCATTGACACCGTATTTTTTCAGTGTACGGATTCTTCTGTCAACAGCTGCCTGATACGTCTCCATACCAAGCGATCCAAGGTCAGAATGTTCACAGACACCATTCAGTTTTGTATGCACACCATTTAAATAAAATCCACTGTTCGGATCCGTAGCAATATAACGGATACCAAAACGGCTGTCGGTGCTGTCCACAACTTTGCCATTCTGGATGATCTCCGTTCTTCCCCAGTACAGGTTCGGAGAATCCACAGACCACAGTTTCGGGTTTGCTACATCCACACTCTGGCTGATCGTCTCTGTCTTACCAGCTGCTACGGTAATGTCATCGGTCTGTGTGGAAACAACATCGCCTTCCTTATTATAAACGGTCGATTTTACTGAAACACCAGTTGCTTCTGTATCAGAATCGTTTGTTACATCCGTCTTGATGTCAACGCCTGCTTTTGTGGCATTCTTAATCTCTTCGTATTTTCCGCCTTCTGCTTCCAGCTTTTCAAACGGAGTGGTGATCTGCACGCCGTTCACCGGAACATTCAGTTTCTCAGTGGAGATCAGATATACATTACGGTAGATACCGGCTCCTGCATACCATCTTGCACTGCTGTTGCTGCTCTGTACTTTGACTGCAATTACGTTCTCGCTGCCATCGTATTTCAGATATTTGCTGATATCATAAGTAAAGGTGTTGTAGCCAAGGTACTGCTTCCAGTTGTCCTCGGTATGTCCGTTCACCCATACCTGGCTGATCATCTGCACACCGTCGAATTCAATCGAAACGGTCTTGTCTTTAAAATCATCGGAAAGTGTGAAGCTCTTGCGGTACCAACCGACACCGCCTGCCAGAGAACCCTGTGCTGCTCTGACACCATTGCTGTTCTCATAAGTACCATAGATCGCCCAGTCATGCGGCAGATCCACCGTGTCCCAGCTCGAATCATCGTAGTCCATACCGTCCGCCTGAACGGAAGTATCGTTAATGTTGTACTTATTGACCAGTTTGAATTTCCAGTCATCTCCAAATTTCATTTTACGCTCACTGCGTTCTGTTGTCGCTCCTGTTTTCTGAACGGCTGCCGCGACATCTGCCGCTTCTGCTTTCACTGGAGCCGGAAGAATCCCGATTCCACTAAAAACCATGGCAACACTCAAGGCTAACGCCGTCCATCGTCTCGCACCTTTTCTTTTTTTGTTCATTTTTTCCTCCTTTTTGCTGCTTTTCACACTATCCGCAACGTGTTTAGTGAATTTATACACTTTGCTTACTGGTAATATACAAAATTTTTCACCAAAATCATATGTACTATTTTTTGTTTTTTGGTACTTTTTTTACCGTTTTCCATTTCTTTCGCTTTTTTCCTGTGTTATACTAATAATGTTGAATCAAAAATTTTTGGAGGTTGTATGTATGAAACGTACAAAAAAACTACTTCTCCTCTTTTTATTTTTCTGTCTTTTCCTGACTGGCTGCACAGCTGCCACGCAGGAAAACATGGATTCTGCTGAAAACAATTATACAGAGCTTACTCTTTTTTCAGATGTCTCTTTCTGGAATCCTCCAGTCTGGAGTTTTGAAGAAGGAAGCATCAGTGCCGGTATCTCAAAGAAAACCGGAGCATACCTGGATTTTACGATTCCGCCACAGGACGCATCCAAAAAGCTGAGTCTGATGATCTTAAAAGATGAACTCCCTGACCTGATCGTCGCTACGGACAAGAATGTGATCAATCAGCTGATCCGTTCCGGAAAGGTCTGGTCTTTGCAGGATTTTTTTGAAACTTACTGCCCGGATTCCCATTTGCTGAAAGATTTCCCGAAAGACCGGAAACAGGAGTATATCCGACAGTACGGAGACTGGTATGCTTATCTTTCACACCTGAATACCGATGATGCCCGCAAAACCTGGAAAGAAAAGACCTCTTATTATGGAGATCTTTTCACCCACAGTTACAATCATGGCATTATGTTTAACCGCAAACTTCTGGCACGTGCTAACCTGACCGTTTCGGATATACAGACTGCCTCTCAGGTCTTAAAAGCTTTTGAAAAAGTCAAAAAGCTGACTGCTGAAGACGGACAGTCCACCATCCCATTGCTGCTGGAAGGCAATCAATATCTTGACTCTTCGATTTCCTGCCTGATCGGTTCTTTCGGTGCTGAAGTCATTGACGACAATGGAAATTATACAGAACGCTTCCTTCAGCCGGAATGCAAAGATGCTTTTGCCTTTCTGAACACAGCCTTCCGCAAAGGTTATGCTTTCAGTGAAGATCTGACACTTGATAATCTCCAGATGCGCGATCTGATAGCAGATGACCGTGTATTCTGCTATATCGGAAACACTTCCAATACAGGTGTGGATGCCACCAGGTGGGTTTCCGCAGGTCCGATCCTCTCCGATTTTGGAAAACGTCCGGTGATGAGTATCGACCTGAGTGTACCGACCGGCTGGATGCAGACTTTTGTATCCAAAAGCTGCAAAACCCCGGAACTTGTCGCCCGCTTTTTTGATTATATGACTTCTGACGAAGGATTGCTCTACAGCAACTACGGCGTGGAAAACGAAGATTATACTCGGATGGCTATATCCACCGGACTGCCAGAGGACAGCAGCGCTTTCATGATTCTAATGATATGCTCGGACTGTTCTGGAATTTTTACAATGTTGCCTGGGATCACAGCCTACTTCCGGTACCTTCAAAAGGAAGCATGGACGATTGTTTAAATCAGATCCAGACTGCTTTTGCCAGATATCCGGACACATATGTTTATGATTCTGCCCTTCTTCGTCTGCCGGATAATTACATTTCCCCGAACAGTGAGGAAGGTCAGATTGAAAGCACGCTGGAAGCTTACCGCAAAGAGCAGATTCCAAAAATCCTCTCTGCTTCTTCGGATACCGAGTTTGAAGAACAGTATCAGCTTTTTGTAACCACACAAAAAGAACTTGGAGCTAAAAAACTGGATCAGAAGATCAACCGGCAAATGCAGGAGAATTTTTCCTATTACGGTAAAAAAATAGAGAAAGTCAACCCACAAATGCAAGACACCTCAAAACCAAACGGAGAAACAAAACCATGAACTTCTTACAGACTTACCGCAGACACCTGATCTTTAAGCTGGCCGGGATCGCTGCCGTGATCCTTGCTGTGCTTTCATCTGCCTATCTTTTTATGTCAGCAGACTATGCAAGATCTGTGCGTAAAAACACGCTCGCCCTGAATGAACGGCTGACAGCCCAGACTGCCACACGTATCGAAGCATCCTGGGACTCGCTTTACAATATCACAACTGCATTCTGCTATTCTCCGACCGTGCAGCAGTATTTTTCGGTAAATTCTCTGAATCGGCTTCCGGATACACAGGAGCTTGCCTCGGTTTTTTCCAACACAATCCTGCTGAATGACCGCATTTTAAGCGTTTATCTCTACAATGCAGATGCAAAGCAGATTGCTTCCATGGGGAAAAATTTTTCGATCGATACTTCCGTACTGAACACCGATGCCGTGATGGATATCCGGGCATCGCATCTGAAATCAAACGAAAAACGCCCTTACTATGAGCTGATCTTCCCTGTTTATGATCTGAACAATATCCAGTACCAGAAGCTGCTTGGTACCTGCGTTTTTGTCCTGGAACCGGAAAGTTTTGATGATACACTTCAAAATGTGCAGTCAACGGAAGATGCAGTTGTTTTTCTTCTGGATTCCTCGGACTGCATTCTTGCTTCTGCCGGTTCCGTGGAGTCCTGCGGAAGCACGCTGGCATCCGAGATTCTGCACAGCACTTCCGAAAAATATTTTTTCACTCAGACACTTTCCTGCAATGACTGGAAAATTGCCGGTTTTCTTCCGGAATCAGATCTTCGGAAACCGGACCAGAACCTGAAAGAAACACAAATCCTGGTTTATTGCATTTCCCTGTGTCTTTTGCTCTTTCTGCTTCTGTACTGCAATTACAGCATCATAAAACCGATCACCGGAATTTCTGCTTTTATCCGTAAGATCAATCAGAATCCAGACTCCCGGCTTTCCCTCGACCGACCGGATGAGATCGGCACGGTTGCAAAAAGCCTGAATCAGATGCTTGATGAAAAGCAAAAAATGCAGCTGGAGATCGAACAGGTAAAATATCTTGCCTATGAAACGGAACTTTCCAAAAAGCAGGCAGAGATCCTTGCCTATCGAAGCCAGATCAATCCGCACTTTCTCTATAATACGTTTGAATGTATCCGGGATATGGCTCTGTTCTACGATGTTGATGACATCGCAGAACTTACGATGGCTCTCTCCAATGTCTTCCGCTTTGCCGTCAAGGGAACTGATATGGTTACCGTAGAAAATGAGCTGGATCATATCCGTGAATATGCAAAGATCGTAAATTATCGTTTTATGGGCAAGATCTGCATTGAAATCGAGGCAGAAAATTCCATACTGAACTGCAGCGTACTGAAGCTTCTACTCCAGCCGCTCGTGGAAAATGCCGTCTTTCACGGGCTTGAACAAAAGATTGAAAACGGTACCGTGTGGGTACGTGTCTTCAGTTCCGATGACCAGAAACTCTGCTTTGTGGTTGAAGATGACGGATGCGGCATCGAACCGGAGCATTTAAAACAGATCACCGCCTCTTTGGAAACCGAAAAAAATACAACCAAAATCGGCGTCTTTAATATTTATCAACGACTGAAACTTCATAATGGTAATGCAGGTTCCTTTTGACATAAAAAGTATCTCCGGCAAAGGAACCTGCATTACCATTATGATTCCACAAAAAATGATGACAGAACCAGAAGGGAGTATTTTATGATAAGTGTCTATATTGCAGATGATGAAGCCTGGATCACCATTGGTCTGAAAAAACTGATCCAGAAGTCCGCTCTTCCTTTTGAAGTGATTGGAGAAGCACATAACGGCGTGACTACGCTTGAAGATATCAAAGCTTTAAAACCGGATGTCCTGTTTACCGATATCCGGATGCCGGGACTTTCCGGTCTGGAAGTCATGTCCTATCTTTCAGAACATCAGATCCCCACCAAAGTCGTGCTGATCTCCGGCTATGCCGAATTTGAGTATGCACGACAGGCAATGCTGTGCGGTGCTTTTGATTATCTTCTGAAACCGATCCAGCAGGAAACTCTGAACAAAACCCTGTCACGCCTTCGAAATGAACTTGAGCCTGCCGCTTCTGAAACTTCTGAAGACACGATGCAAAATGCAACGATCACAGACCTTTCGACTGTCGGAACCTCTCTGTTCAAAAAAATTCTGGCTTATATCCAGGAACACGATACGGAAGAACTCTCTTTAACTTCCCTGGCAGAAATGTACAATATCAGCTCCAGCCGCTTAAGCACCCTGATCAAAAAAGAACTGGGACTGTCTTTTTCAGAATATATCACGGCAAGACGTATGCAGAAAGCCAAAGAGCTGTTAAAAGATGACAGCCGCTCCATTGAGGAGATCGCAAACGCAGTCGGCTACCACGATTACTTTTATTTTACAAAAGTTTTCAAAAAAACGCAGGGAATATCTCCAAGCAAATACCGGAAGTCTCTTTAAATTTTTCTTGCTAAAGTAAAAAAGTGTGTTTATAATCAAAGTATTAAAGTAAACAAATGAGTGAACATAACTGTAACATTCAAGCCAGACACACGTAAGGCCTGATGTGCGATTTTGGTCCGTTTTTCGGCAGTTATGTGCAAATAAAAAATGTATTGGAGAAAATAGCATGGCAACTATCCGAGATTTAGCAAAACATACCGGATTCTCAGTGACCACAATTTCCCGTGTACTGAACAATGATCCGACTTTGAACGTAACCGACAACACCAGAGTCTCAATTCTTGAAGCGGCAGATGAACTTCACTACACGCT
>ERZ791884.1608-NODE-1608-length-15311-cov-5.744101_pt1 | contig 15311 bp, 18 predicted proteins | sample MGYA00509941_ERZ791884 | MGnify/ENA primary metagenome ERZ791884 (study PRJEB30046, sample SAMN00792095) | human gut metagenome | study: EMG produced TPA metagenomics assembly of the A metagenome-wide association study of gut microbiota in type 2... | reverse complement strand
TTGCCGTGCGTGTTCTGCTTGTTGGGATGCAATCCCAATCCCTGTGAACATCACGCTTCCGTGATGGCTGCGCACTCCTGCGGAGTGCTGAAAGAGCATTTTGCAAAAATGCGAAGCCTGCATCGCACGATGCAGAACAACGGGTTTGGGCTGCGCCCAACAAGCGCTTGCAAGGCAAGTGTCTTTGTATATACAAAGACACTGCTTGCAAGAGAGTTTCGTTGTACCAGAATGGCACCACGAAGCACTGCTTGCAAAAGCGATTGTGTCAGTCCGAATTGTCAATTCCGCTTGCAACTGTTATACTGGACTCATCAAAAATTTTTCAGGAGGCAGCTGCAGTGACCGCACAGACAATGCAAATCGGGAACAGACCTTGCCGCATTTACGGCGAAGCCCATGCGGAATACCTACTGCTCCAAATGACCGGTGAACATGAGCTGCAAAGCATGGAAAGCGAGGTTACCGCTATTGCACAGAGTGCGCACCACTTTCTGTTTGTGGCCGTACCCGTGGCAAACTGGAACGATGCCCTTTCTCCGTGGGAAGCCCCTGCTGTGTGGGGAAAGCAAGGTTTCGGCGGCAATGCTGCGGACACCCTGCGCTTTCTGACGGAACAGGTCATGCCAACGCTGAAACAACAGTTCAATCTCCCGGAAAACGTCAAAATCATTCTGGGTGGCTATTCGCTGGCCGGGCTGTTTGCATTGTGGGCATCCACCCAGACAAATCTCTTCTACGGTGTCGCCGCCGCATCCCCCTCTGTTTGGTTTCCGGATTGGAAGGAGTTTGAACAGCAGCACCCGATACAAGCACAGCGCGTTTATCTGAGCCTTGGTGACAAGGAAGAGCACACGAAAAACGCCGTCATGGCTGCGGTGGGCGATAACATCCGTGTCCTGCACAGCCAGCTTACAGCGCGTGGCGCAGACTGCACGCTTGAATGGAACAGCGGCGGGCATTTCAAAGATGCTGACCTGCGCACGGCAAAGGCGTTTCGCTGGATGATGGAGGAACACACATGGCCATTTTGATTGATGCAGACGGCTGCCCGGTGGTGGACCTGACATTGCAGATTGCAAGACAGTTCGGTGTTCCGGTCATCATTCTGTGTGACACAGCTCACCAAATTGAACGGGAAGGTGCACAGACGCTGGTGTTCGATAAAGGGGCTGACAGCGTAGACTTTGCGCTGGTGAACCGGGTGAAACCGGGGGATATTGTCGTAACACAGGACTACGGGCTGGCCAGCATGTGTCTTGCCAAGTGCGCACGAGTGCTGAACCAGAATGGTCTGGAATACACCGCCGACAACATAGACGCTCTTATGCTGCGGCGGTATGAAAACAAAAAGCTCCTCCGTGCCGGAAAGCACCCCAAGGGGAGCCCAAAACAGACAAAGGACCAGGATGAAGCATTTATTACCACGCTGAAAGATATTTTAGCAAGCATTTGAGTTTCTGAATCAAAAATTTGAATTGAAACAGCCGCTCACTCTCTCCCGGAGTGGGCGGCTGTTGTTTCTTGTTCAGCGCATCTTGTTTTTGTTAACTTTCTGTTAATTTTCAAAATGAAGGTTGTCAATCGTCCTTTCTCGATGCCTACCAAGTGAGGGAGTTCTCTCAACTTTCAATGAAGGCAAAAAATCAGCGTTAACACCCCCTATTTTAGGCCGCTTTTTCTGTTAATAGTATGATGCCAACGGCAAGCGGAGGATCAAGTGGATCTCCACAGGTTTGACCGTCCGGGGCAACAAGCGCAAGGCAGAATCCATGCTCCGGGAAGTATTGCTCCACTATGATGAGACCGGGGAGCTGCCCACAGGCCGGGGCGGTGCCTACGAGAAAGTAGACACCCGGACGGCAAAGCCCATCCCTGCGCCGGTCAGAACGGCCAGCAAGTCGGAGATGCTGTTTCTGGACTATCTCAACGAGTGGGTGCAAGTCCATAAAGCATCCATCCAGCCTGCAACCTTTATCAGCTACAATCGGATGATCACCGGGCGCATCACGCAGTATTTTGAGCCGCTGGGCTTGAAGCTGTGCGAGGTCACGCCGCAGGTGCTGGATGAGTTTCAGGAGAAGATCTTGCTGGAGGGCTACACCACCAACACGGTCATTCACTACCACGCCATCTTCGGTAAAGCGTTCAAGGATGCCGTCCGCAAGGACTATCTGGAAACCAACCCGATGCTGAAAGTTGACCGCCCGAAGAAGAACAGCTTCCGGCCCAACTTCTACGCCAAGGATGAAGTCCAGCAGCTGCTGGAAGTATCGCAGGATGACCCCCTGCACCTGTGCATCCTCATTACGGCCTACTATGGCCTGCGCCGCAGCGAGGTACTGGGGTTGAAGTGGTCGTCTATCGACTTTGAGCGCAAGTCCATCACCATCAATCACAAGGTAACGGAACAGTTGGTGAACGGCAAGTACGTTCCTGTGGTTAGCGATGTGATGAAGAACAAGACCAGCTGCCGTACTCTGCCGCTGATCCCGGCTGTGGAAGAAGAACTTCTGAAGCAGAAGGAAAAACAGCAGCTTTACCGTAAGCTGTTCAAGAAGAGTTACAGCACCGAGTATCTGGATTTCGTCTGCACCGATCAGGAAGGCAAGCTGATCCGCCCGAACTTCGTGACGGAGCACTTCGACTGGCTGCTGACCAAGTATGGGCTGAAGCACATCCGCTTTCACGATCTGCGCCACAGCTGCGCCAGCCTGATGGTGATGAACGGCGTATCCATGAAGCAGGTTCAGGAATGGCTGGGGCACAGCACCTTTTCTACCACCGCTGACATCTACGCACATCTCGATTACAAAAGCAAACAGGGGTCTGCTGGGGTCATTGCGAACCTTTTGGGAGAATCCAAACTCCCCAAGTAATTATGGATTTATCGTTCATGTATAAAGCATCCTGTGATGAGGCAAAAGCGGTCTTTCTCTGCTTGATGCAAAAGAAAAAGTCGCAGATTCGTTTGAATCTGCGACTTCTGGCGGAGATGGTGGGATTCGAACCCACGTGCCCGATTAAGGACAAAACGATTTCGAGTTTTACCCGCTTCGCAGTACTCAGTGGAACATAGTGGAAGTTATCCGACTTTACCGGAAGATACAAACCATCGAGATTACGCTCAAAATTTCATCAAAGTCCGAAAGATCTAGGCTTCATGCGGATTTGAACCCACTTGAAAAAAGTGCGAAAAATCCGCCCAAAAGAGAGAATTAGGAGAGATTTCCCGCCCGTTGGAGAGAACGAGCGAGAGAGATTCCAGAAGACTATCATCATTAATTTTTAAAATGGACTTCGATTCGACCATTCTCCACGTAGAGATTCATTGCGTGTTGATTCGCAGCATCCAAGCGAGATTTCAACATACAAGAACCATTTTTGACCCTAGCCTTTACCGTGTAATCCTCATACCTGCCTACAACATCTCCCTTGATCTCTCCGTTCTTCACCGTGCAATCGTATTGAGAGGAAGTTGGATGTTCGAACACTACGGAGCCGTTTTCAATTTCTGATTTTATTCTGTCAGACTGTGTTTTTGAAAACACCGAAGATCCATTTTTTAACTCAGTGCAGATTTCCTTGGCTGTAATAGAATCCATCTCTACATTGCCTCCGGACGGATTTTCTACAACGATCGACTTATACTGACGCTGGGGCAGGACAATCTCCAGGTCATAGGCGCTGTCCACCTCAAACTGCATAATCGTTCCGTTGATGGTGACAACTTTCGGGGGTGGGGCTTTTAATTTTTGGACGACCAGGGTGCCGTTCTCGACCTGAATCTCGTACAGTGCTTCCGCTGTCGTATCCGCATAGCGGACGCAGACTTCCTCTCCCTCCCCCGGTAGGAAGCGGACCGTCGACCCCTCCTCCTGGACTTGGACAGCGGTCACTTCCTCCAATGTTGAAAACTGTCGCCTTACCGCCTGTACTTCTGTGGGTTGCTCTGCCAATACATGCATTCCCATCCCCCCCATCACACTAAAGATCCAAACAGTAGAAACCAAGGGAATCAAGAATCGCGATACAGGCATATTATTACCTCCCTTTAATATTTGAGCTTTGTTCAGACATTATGTTGTGGAAACAAGGGTTCGTGTATATTCAATAAGGTAGTCCTTCATGCGAAAATTCAATTGATGACAAATTGTTTTACCTTCCACACGACTATGGGGGCAGCCTCCCATACACACCGGCAACAGCTTGCATTCTTTGCACTTGGGATCTTCAAAGAAATCGCAAGATGAATATTCGGAAATCAATTTTGTGCTTTGCAGACTATTTTCTCCAAAGTTGATATTCCCGACTGCTTTTGAAATCTCACCAATATCGTTCCAGCACTTATACAAATATCCTTTTTCATCAACGACCCACCCGTTATAGAAATCAGAAACGCAGTGATTGCCACGAGGTCTCGGATATGTTGTTTGAAACGGAATATTGTTTTTCTTCATAAAATACAAGTTGTATTTTGAATAGAGTTCATTTGTAAGACATTTATCAGCCTCATACGTTCCATTGTATGGAATAACCAGCCCGAGATAGGGGTGGATGTATTCCAACATGTTTTCTTGCTTCAAATGAGATACTACCTCGTTGGCTAATTCGATATTTTTAATATCGACGTTGATTCTTAGATGCACATGTAAGATACCACAGATACTTTTTAGATTATTCATAATAACATCGTATGTTCCCTGTCCATTAACCGTTGGACGCCGTTCATTATGAATTTCTTTTGGTCCATCCACAGTAACTTGTGCATATCGTACATTATATTTTTTCAGCTTTTCTGCATTTTCCGGCGTCAAAAGATACCCATTTGTAATAATTCCCGCTTGGTATTGAAGCTCTTTCTCTTCACACAAAGCTATAATCTGTTCGGACAGGCTTTCGATGACAGACATTCCCAAAAGAGGTTCTCCACCAAACCAAGTAACATTAATGTTTTTCACTCCATCCAAGTGGGATTTGATAAAGTTCATCAATGCAATTTGTGTTTCCCCATCCATCAGGGAATTGCCATAATGCCCTTTCTCAAAACAATAAATGCATCTGAAATTACACGCCATCGTAGGTGCAATAGTTAAGGATAGCAAATTCTTGTTATACCGCCCCTGCATCATATTGGTTTTGATTAGGAACTTCTCGTCCACTTCTGCTGGAAGCAGATATCCGCATTTCAAAAGATTCTTGAGGAACTCCGCATCCTCAATTTCTTTTCCTTTCTCCTGAAACCCCTTATACTGCTTATACTGATCTTCATGCACTACTGCCAGTGCACCAGTGCGTGAGTTGTAAAATACAATCTGATCTTTGCCCAGGTCATCATAAATGAAGTTGTAGGCAGATTCCTTTAGGTGCATTTTAATCCCTCCTGTGAACAACTTTTGTCTGGCAGCCCTTATTCCAGCGCTTTGGTCGTCTTTATATTAGCACTGTTGAGAGATGAATTTGGCATTTTTCAGTACAAACAGGCTTTTGTGCAGTGAAAAAGGGAATTGTGGCAGCTGTGGCCTCCTCTACACAAAAAAAGATCCCCAAAAACGCGGCTTCTTGCTGCGCCACTTCTGGTAAATCAACGCATATATAACAAAAGTGACCTTGGTTCATTCACCAAGGTCACTCGATCCCTAAGAGCCACAAAACGGAAACATTCAACGTCTTTGCTATCATCTTTATCTCATAATCAGCAACAAAGCGAGTGCCGATCTCAATTCTACTGATACAGTCTCTTTCTAATTCCACTCCTTCCAGCTTTAACCGTACAGCCAACGCTTTCTGTGATAGATGCATCTTGATTCGAGCTTCTCGAATGCGTTCTCCGCTAATATTTTTCTTGCCATTAAAATCATAGATTTTCATAGGCACGCCTCATTTTATGCTAATCATCAGAACTTTTCTTGACTTTAGCATAAATCCAAGCTTTAATTGTGCTAAAGATAAGCACATCTTAAAAAATCATTGACAGAGTGAGGCAAATAGCTGTATGGTAAAAAGAAAAAGGCAAGTCGAAAGGTGCGTGTCGCTTATGAGAATTGCTATTCTTGATAATGATCTGCGATTCTCTGATCAATTATATCAGAAAATCAGTATGGGGTTTGCAAAACGAGATTGGGCTTTGAACTGCCATATTTTCTCCCATCCGCAAGATCTGCTAAATTCTAATCTTGGCACTCTGCACGCTGTATTTTTGGATATTGATATGCCAGAGATGAACGGCCTGGAGGTTGCCTCTCAAATCCGTCAGCACTACCCTGACCTTATATTGGTATTTATAACGGCCTTTTTGCAATTTGCCCCCAGTGGATATAAAGTTAGTGCTTTCCGTTATATTTTGAAAGAAAACTATATAGAAGAGCTTGACTCCTGTCTGGATGCGATTCAAGACAAACTCTTGGACGGCAAGGAAACGATCGTGGTTGACTCAAAAAACCTTCAGATTGAAATTCCCTTACGAGACATTTTATACGTTGAGGGTACTCCCTATCGTCGTGTTTTATTACACACAACAGAAGCTGCTTCCCCTGTATTAGAGTGCCGTGGAAAAATGAACGATTATACCGAACGGTTGTCTGGAAAAGGCTTTATTCGCCTGCAAAAAAGTTTTCTCGTTAATATGTCTTATATCAGCAAAATTTCAGGATATACAGCGCAATTACGAAATGGCGAGATCTTAAAGGTCTCTGAAAAAGATTACAAAGCAATCTGTGCAGAGTATCTTATGTGGAAAGGCCGCCGCTTATGAGTTATGAACTATCCCTCCTCTTAAACTATTTTGTAGTATTTATCGAAGTTTTAGCTTTTATGGTTTTTTCCGGCGCTTTCTTTCAGAAAAAGATCACCTCAAGTAAATTTATACTCTCTACCGTTGTGTTGACGGGTCTGAACTTTATTTGCCTGGCGATTTCAGAGTCAAATGTGCTTTTTAAGCTGGTGCTTCTCACTTGTGTTGACTCGCTTTGGCTCGTTGTAATATACCGTGTTCCTTCGATAAAATGTATCGCAATTTCAGTTTTGTTTTCATCATTTATAAACATTGCCGACAATTTCTTTTTTATGGCCATTACAATTCTGAAAAATATCACCATGCAAGAATTGTATCGTGACCCATATGGATACTATCTGATTTGTTATATTGCAAAGATCTTTGAAATATTGCTATTTACGATTTTCAAATCAGCTGTAAAACAGCGATTTTATTTTCATCACACCACATGGAAACACTGGTTGAAAATTTTTGTTTTGCCCATTGTCTCTATGTTTATTTCCGTTTTCTTGTGGCATTTATATTGGATCGTTCCTTTTGCTGCAAGAGAAATCTTATTCTGCACAATTGCTTTGTTTATAATGAATGCTTTTGCATTTGTTACGCTAAATTATTTGGATCGAGAACAGCAGCTTATCCAAGATAATACAGTTTTGACACAAAACATCAAATATCAAAACGATATTGTTGAAGCTTGGGCAACCGCCTATAAGAACCAGCGAAAAATGACCCATGATTTTCAAAATCAACTCAGCATCATTTACGGCTTGGCAGAATGCGAAGCTCCTCATGGCGAATTGTTGCCCTATATTCAAACGGTCATGAAAGATAGTATGAGCACTTCACTGATCGTTAAGACGGGCAGGCTGGTTGTAGATGTGCTTTTGAGTCAGAAATACCATATCGCGCAGTCAAAAGGGGTTCACTTCTTATTTCAATTGGATGATCTCACCTGTTTTGGACTGAAAGATGAGCATCTTGTTGTTGTCCTCTCTAATTTGGTTGACAACGCCATTGAAGCTTGTGAGAAGATCACAGATGATAAAAGTAAAAAAATAACCCTTGTGATGAAAGTAGAAGAAGAGAGCAGTTTTCTTTATATTGAAAATACGACCGCATTTCCTGTAAAAGTTTTAGACAATCAAGTTGTGCTGCCTTCCAAACGATCCGAAGAACACGGCTACGGATTGAAGAATGTTGCTGCAATTCTAAATCGTTATAAGGCCGTTTTTGCCATAGCCTATAAAGAAGATTCGAGCCTATTTTGCTTCTCTGCCCAAATTCCTGAAACTCTTTCATAAGCGTATACCGATTTCACTGCAAAAATAGCCAATCTCACTGCAAAATCTACATATAGTTCTAAAAATGTGTTATATACTGTCCAAAGAGAGGTATAAAACAGATGCTTCATAGCATTTCCCGCCGATTGACCGAATGGTTTTTCCGGCACAATTGGGTCGAAGAAAACAATTACACCTGGTGTCTTTATGTAGTTGAAAAAAAACTTCTTCAATTCTGTTTTCTTCTGATCCTGTCGATTTGTTGCATTATTTCCAATCAATATTTCAACACGCTTGTTTTTATGGCAACAATGTATTTTTTGCGTCGGCGAATGGGTGGATGGCATGCTCCTTATAATTGGATGTGTATTCTGCTGACAACAGTAACAACCTTCATTGTTCTTTATATATTCGCCCCTGTTCTGATGCGCATAAATTCGCTCACCATGTGGACACTTGATATTCTATTGATTCTAGCTGCATTTAGAACCAACCCTATTTATCCGCCGCAACTACACTTTGAACAAGAAATCATATCTTCAAACCGGAAAAAAAAGAATTTCACACTTGTCTGTATTACAATCATACAAGTCATTTCTGTCCAGCTTGGGTTCCCTCAGGTACTGATTTTTAGTTTTAATGGCATACTAGTCAGTATACTGCTTATAGTGGCCGAGAAAATTAAACAGAAGCATGGAGGTTTTTTGTATGAAGCTGTTGAATAACATCGGAAAGGAAATGCTGAACCGCGCCATTGTTCTCGAGCGATTTGGCTGGCCTCCTTCTTGCATGGGAGGCGTATATCAGCCCGAGCGTCCCGTTTGTAACTATCCCCAGCCGGATCATGAAACTCCTCCCAAAGAACCCAACAAGTAAAATAATGGACACAAAGACCTCAAACGAAGCTTCCCATATCCCTATTTGGAATATACAGAAGAGTCGTTTGCGGTCTTTTTTATTATTTTCACCGCAGATCTTTCTCACATGAAAAGGAGGTCCTTATGCAGAACGATTTTCGATCCGAGCTGTACATTTCTACCTGTCCCCGATGCGGCACCCGCCTCATGTGTGGAAAGATCATCGTCACCGGTTTGCAAAAATGTTCCAAGTGCAACCGGCACTGGGTCATCCAGATGGAAAAGAACAAAATATCCGTCACAAGGGCATCCCTCTATTTTGAGGAGTTTGCCTGAGACCCATTCAAACTGAATATTGCATGAGACATATTGTATCTGCGTCGGATTGGGTTTAGCCCTCAGGGACGGAATTCAGGAGTCAAGAGTTTGTCAGATAGGACTGGACCGGCTATAGGCCGGACGAGACCGGCAGACGGAAGCGATTTCTTTAGAGAAATTGCGGCTGTCTGCCGGTCTTTTTTGCGTTTCGGGATCTGCTTCCGTCGCCCCTTTGGGAGTGACGTATGCGCCGAGGCTGGGAGACGTACATCGCCCGATATCCCTGAGCGCCAGATTTTGCACGTTCATTCACACGTCAAGATCTGGAGGGTAAACCCATGCGCTTTGATCCTGTGGAATGCGGAAAGAGAATGAAAGCTTTGCGCGAAAGCAAAAACCTCACACAAATGCAGCTTGCTGAGCAGCTCAATATCAGCCTGAATCATGTAAAAGCGCTGGAGCACGCCAGAAGGCTGTTTTCTATTGATCTTGTTATCGAGATCTCTGCATTTTTTGATGTATCACTGGACTATCTCCTTTTGGGAAAAACACAAAGCACCAGCAAGGCTGCCTCCGAACTGAACGCTGCGATCGAAATTTTAGAACGCATAAAGAAAGAACTGTAACAAGGTTCTCTTAGAGGGAACCAAAGGCTCCCTGCAAGAGAGTTCCGACGGGAAAAATTCTGCGGTATCATACATTCACAGCCAGGGCATTCCCCAGACAGGGCAAAGCCCCAAACTGGGAGCCGTACCTTGAAAACTGAATATCATTCCTCTGGACAAAACAATGAAACTTCCGTAACTCGCGGCCCGGCCACAAAGAAGGCGGGGTGGCTGAAACGCCAATGAGACCGGTGAAACTCCGGGAACCAGAGTGCATTCCAACCCCACCGGGCGTCGAGGACAAATAGGGTGGGAACTTAACGCAAATCTTTCAAAGCCCACCACCGTGATTCTCCTGAATCCGGGCCGTGGGCTTTTCCATATCGAACATTCATCTCAACGACACGGAGGTGTTTTCTATGAGCCGTACTTTCACCGATGAATCGACCCTGACCACCCTCTGCCCCCGCTGCCTGAATGCATTTCGGAACACCCGCGGCATCCGTGTCCGCCGTGCCGATCCCTGGCAATTCACCAAAGAGCCTTGCACCTACTGCCAGACAAACTTCGGCTACGACTACTACATCCAGCCCACCAGCCCGAAAGCCACCTCCTTTAAGAAAGGACGCTTTGACGATGAATCCGAATGTGCTTAAGACCGACCCGGAATTTCAGAGCAAGATCCCACCCCTTACATTTGAAGAACTGAACCAGCTGGAAGCAAACATTCTACGGGATGGACGCATCCTCAACCCTATCATTGTATGGGAGGGCCTGATCGTAGATGGGCACAACCGTTACACGATCGCCAAGAAGCACCCAGAGATCCCTTTTACCATCCACGAGAAAGAGTTCGCCAGCCGCTATGAAGCGATCATCTGGATCTGCAAGAATCAGCTGGGGCGGCGCAACCTCACCCCGGAACAAAAGAAGTACCTTATCGGAAAACAGTATGAGGCTGAGAAAATGAAGCTAGGGGGAGATCACGGAAACAGCCGTAGTTCAAACGGCACATTTAGCCCAAATTCCCAAAATGGGGATTTGGGTAACAGCCGAACAACTTGTAAAAAAATTGCCGCTGAAAACGGCATTAGCAAGAACACAGTACTTCGTGCAGAACAGTTTTCCAAAGGTGTAGACGCCGCCGAAGAAGCCGTTCCTGGCACACGGAAAAAAGTGCTTTCCGGCGAGGTCAAACCTACCGCCTCTGAGATCGCATCCGTTGCCCGTGCCCCTCCGGAAGACCGTGCGGCGCTGGTCGCTGCAATCTGCAAAGCCAAAGAGCCGCTGTCACAAAAACAGAAATCTCCTCCAGCCACAACTACACCGCTGTCCGATGCCGGTACATCCGATGAAGATGCAACGTCCGCTCTAACTCCATCCGAGCCGACTTTTCCACCAAAAGCCGGAGAATCGTTGAAAGCTGACCGCCAGCAGATTCTTGAGATCGCAAATGGGCGCTACCATGCCAAACAGCTTGCGGACGGAGCGGCCATGCTCTGTGAAGTATCCGGTGCCGTCAATAGTATGATCCGACGCTGGGAGAGTGTTTTTCGGGACTATCCCGACCTTCTGACCGATGCAGGCAATCGTGCTGTGGTAAAGAGAACGATCCAGAAGGTCAAAGACTATCTGCAAAGATTGGAGGATACGATATGAGCCATTTGAACTGCCTCCGCACCATGCCTGAGATCACCGATGAAGCCGTTATTGAAGCGCTCTTTGCGCAGCGGCCGTATGAGGAGAAGGTCCTCAACAGCGCCTATCTGGAGATCCCTGCCGAATACCAGCGGGAACTGAGCATCCCGAACATTGAGCGGATGTCCGCAGAGTTCACCGAATGGATCGCCAACCCTCCCAAGGTCAGCTACCGGGATGGTCACTACTACGTTTTTGATGGGCAGCACACCCTCATGACCCGCAAAGCCATGAATGGAGGTGCAGACCTCCCCATCATCTGCAAGGTGTACTACGGGCTGACGCAGGAGGAAGAAGCCATCCTCTTTTCCAGGCAGACCGGCGTTTCCGCACCTCTGACCGCCGGCGCAAAGCTGCGTGCGGCTCTGTTTGGCAAGGACGCCGAAGCTATCGCCTTCCTGAACGCCACCGAAAGCACCGGCTTGCAGCTGGGTCTGGACAGCTACCGTGCCCCATGGAAGATCATCTGCATCCGCACCGCCTTCAAGGAGTACAAGACCTATGGCGCAGACCTCTACAAAGAAGCTCTGACCATGCTGGCAAGAGGATGGGAGGGAGACCCGGATTCTCTCCGCTCCGGTATCCTTCAAGGAATGATGCGTTTTGTGGCCCTCTATCAGGGAGAGTATGACCCGGAGCGTCTGGTCAAACGTCTGCACACCGTCCACCCCATGACCCTGGTACGGGATGAAAAATCCCTGAGCGGCACCGTCCGCTACAAGTATATGATGCTGATCCTGCGCACCTACAACGGTGCCAGCCGCCGCCGCAACCTACCTATCAAGCCGTAATGCTACTTTCCCGGTCCTAGGGGGTTCTTCTCACTGCAAAGGCCGCCCATAGGGGCTGCTTTTGCCTACATAAAAAGGGGGGCAAGCCGCTGAAAAGTCTGAACATCCACCGTGGTGAGATCTATTTTGCAGACCTCGACCCGCACAGTGGCTCCGAGCAAGGAGGAAAACGCCCTGTTATTGTTTTGCAAAATAATACAGGAAACAAATTTTCTCCCACCGTGATCGTTGCAGCTGTGAGCTCAAAGGTCTCCAAAAAGCCAAATCAGCCCACCCATGTCCTCGTGGACAAAAACCCTGCGTTCCGCTGTCCATCAATCGTGCTGTTGGAGCAGATCTCCACCATTGATAAGAAGCGCATCTGCAATTTTATGGGGATGACCACTGACCAGGAAATGCAGCAAATTGAGAATGCCCTAAAATGCAGCCTGGCCCTGGAACAGGAATGCCCGCCCCATGCAATACAGGAGGGATCGACCGTTGCCAGAAAAAACTCTGCATCCGTGTGATGCCTACCGTATCATGCTTCGGGATTACCCGGATGTCCTGAATATCGAACAAATGTGCGAGATATTGGGGATCAGCACCAAAACCGGTTATGCACTTTTGAAGAACGGAAAAGTCCAGCATTTGAGGATCGGGCGCTTCTACCGCATTCCCAAAGCGCATCTTTTAACCTATCTGATCGCATTTGCACCCGACAACATAGCGCAGACGTGACATCCTTGCATTCTCTCCTGCTGTTTTATACACTGGTGGTGTCAGCAGCAGAAGTTCCATAAATTCAAGTGGATGCACAAGAACAGGAGGAAACACCATGGTAGCAGGGCATCTGCAAGAAAAAAACAACTTCTATTACATCGTTCTGAGTTACAAGGATGAAACCGGAAAGCGAAGGACCAAGTGGGAATCAACGGGCCTTCCGGTCAAGAAAAACAAAAAGAAAGCCGAGGCTCTTTTGCAGGAACGTCGGAGGAACTTTATCCCCCCAGTCACTGTAGCCGAAATCCGTTTAGACGAGGACATTCTTTTTGCCGACTTCATGCTGAAATGGCTGGAAGTCACGAAAAGCACGATCCAGCTCACGACCTACGCAAGCTATCAGGGAATGGTAGAGCACATTATCGTTCCCTATTTCCGCAAACACAGCATCAAGCTGGTAGAGCTGAAAGCCACCGATCTACAGGATTTCTACGCCAAGCAGCTGGAGCGGGTCAAGCCAAACACCGTGATCCACTATCACGCAAATATCCACAAAGCTTTGAAGTATGCGGTCAAGATCGACCTGATCCCCTCAAACCCGGCAGATAAGGTCGAACGTCCGAAAAAGGACGATTTCAAAGGCAGCTACTACACTGCCGAAGAGATCCACGCCCTGACCGAGGCGGCATATGGAACCAAACTGGAGATACCGGTCCTTTTGGCATCCTTCTATGGCCTGCGCCGCAGCGAGGTGCTGGGGCTGAAATGGGATGCCATCGACTTTGAAGCCAATACAATGGAGGTCAAACGTATCGTCACACAGGCATCCATTGACGGCAAAAAAGTCCTTGTTCAGGCCGACCGTGCAAAAACCAAATCCAGTCTGCGCACCCTGCCTCTGGTGCCGCCCATCCGTGACCGTCTGCTGGAGCTGAAAGGTCAGCAGGAGACCTACCGCCGTCTGTGCCGCAGCAGCTACAATCCAGGCTATCTCGGCTATCTGTGTGTGGACGAGATCGGGAACATCCTCCGCCCCAATTATGTTTCCGAGCAGTTCCCGAAGCTGCTGGAGAAAAACGGTCTGCGCCCCATCCGCTTTCATGATCTGCGCCATAGTTGTGCCAGCCTTCTTCTAGCAAACGGCGTTCCCATGAAGCAGATCCAGGAATGGCTGGGCCACAGCGACTTCTCCACCACCGCCAACATCTATGCCCACCTGGACTACGCTTCCAAACTTTCTTCTGCACAGGCTATGCTGGAATGTCTGGGCTATGGCAATGCATCCGCATGATGCCAAGCCCCAAAAAGACAGGGTGCAGCGGGCGCTGTTCCGGCAAAAAAGAATGGACAGACGAATAAAATTCATCTGTCCATTCGGTTTGGCGGAGCAGCAGGGATTTGAACCCTGGCAACCTTACGGTTCTACGAGATTTCGAGTCACGCCTCTTCGACCACTTGAGTACTGCTCCACATATTAAATTGTTGGAACGTGCTGAACGCTCCGGGAAAACTTTGGAGAGAATTTTAGGAGAGAACCCCCAAAAAACGCCTTGAAGCAATCACTGAAAAGTGGCTTGAAACCTAGAAAAATCGGGTTCCCTCTTCCAAAAAGCCAGCTCGATTTCGAGTGCGACCTCTTACGACCACTTGAGTAATGCTCCATATTCACAATACAGCTTAATTATTATAGCAAAATCCCGCCTTTCCGTCAACTGGAAATACAAAAAGCCCTTCCCCCTGTGCTTGACAGGCAGAACGGGGTGTGCTATATTTATTTCAAATTTGAAGTATGTACTCAAAGGAGAACCTATGGCACAGAATCGACAGGATATGGGCAGCGGGCCAGTCAAGCCCCTGCTTTTGCAGCTGATGATACCCGCCGTGGTGGCGCAGGTGGTCAATCTGCTCTATAACATCGTAGACCGCATTTACATCGGCCACATCGAGGGTATCGGTGCGGCGGCGCTGACGGGCGTGGGCCTGTTTGCGCCGATCCTTATGCTCCTGAACGCCTTCGCCATGCTCATCGGCGCGGGCGGTGCGCCCCGCACGGCCATCGCTCTGGGACAGGGCAATAAAAACGAGGCCGAAAAAATCATCGGCAACAGCTTTACCATGCTGCTGTTTTTCGCTGTGGTGCTGACGGCGGGCTTCTATGCCGGTGCGCCCGCCCTGCTGCGGCTCTTCGGTGCCAGCGACGCCACTCTCCCCTATGCGGTGGCCTATGGCCGCATCTACATCCTCGGCTCGGTGTTCGTGCTGCTGGTCATGGGCATGAACCCCTT
>ERZ791884.1593-NODE-1593-length-15457-cov-2.700558_pt1 | contig 15457 bp, 17 predicted proteins | sample MGYA00509941_ERZ791884 | MGnify/ENA primary metagenome ERZ791884 (study PRJEB30046, sample SAMN00792095) | human gut metagenome | study: EMG produced TPA metagenomics assembly of the A metagenome-wide association study of gut microbiota in type 2... | reverse complement strand
ATAATGAGCTTCCCATTTTTATCCTTGTCGTAACCCATAAACATCTTAGTATTTATGGTTGGTTTTCCCTTTTGGAAATTATGTCGTATCGCCCATTTGCAGTTCTCAGAAATATTTCTCGATTCTTCCTGAGCCAGAGAACTCAAAATAGTAAATAAAAGTTCTCCAGAAGCATCCATCGTATTGATGCCTTCCTTTTCAAAGATAATTGGAATCCTTAATTTCTTCAGCTTTCTGGAATAATACAGGCAATCCTGAGTATTTCTTGCAAATCTGGAAATGGACTTTGTAATCACCTTATCAATCTTTCCTTCTTCACAATCCGCAATCATCTGATTAAATCCATCACGTTTCTTTGTGTTTGTAGCTGTAATACCTTCATCTGCATAAATACCTGCCAGCTCATATTCCTTATGCTTGTCTACATACTTGCTGTAATATTCCTTTTGATTCTCGAATGAGCTGGTCTGTTCTTCATGATCTGTTGATACTCGACAATACGCTGCCAGTCTAATTTTCTCTGCTGCCGGCGCTGTACTCTTTGCGCTGTGGCTTCTCTTCTTTGCAGGTATAACTGTAATGTTTCTCTCCATTTTCCTTGTCCTCCTTAATCCAATAAAATCCATCCCATTCGGGGAGCCTATTTAATACTTCCTCCGGCACCCTCACGCCTTTGCAATAACTCTTTCCTCGCCTCGCCATCCCATTACATATGAACTCTACTAATCCGTCATATCGTCTTGACCGGGTTAATAAATGTCCGCACTCTGCGCAGTAAACTCTTCTGTAATATGGATAATTCTCAACATTGTAGGCTGGCAATGACGGAAGTTTCTTCTTTGTATGATTCTTTTTCCAGGTGCTCTCCTTTACATAACTGTGCTGCTTGTGAAGTGGCTTATCTGGATCAAAGCTGATGTAAATATTTCCATCAATCGCTCCCCAGCTTTCAATCACCTTTTGCGGCACTGATACTCCGCTGCAAAATCCTTTCCCCTGCCGATTGCGTCTTCCACAGGAAAAGCTGTATTGCGCACCACTTTTCGTTTTCTGCCCATGTAATACTCCGCCACACTTCGCACAGTGTAATTTATGGATATATGGGTAGTTCTCCTCTGTAAGCAGCTTCATTTCCAAATGCGTTGTTCGTTCCTTGGCTCTATCGTCAATTACCTTATTCGCTGCATTCCATAGCCGTTTGCTTACAATCGCATCATGATCATTCTCAATATAAAAGGAAGGCACTAATGTCTGGTTAACATGTACCTTCCTCTCTGAATCGGTATAGGTCCTTTGCATAATGTAATCGCCCTTATATACTACATTGCGGACTGTTTTATAAACCCACTGTGCTGTAAATGGCTTTCCGCTTTTCAGTGTAATTCCTTTCGCTGCTGCCATCTTGACAATGGTCTGCGTTGAATAATTTTCTTTCACCCACTGGAATATCTGCTTCACGCCTTCTGCTTCCTTTGGAACAATCTGAATTTCATTATTTTCAGTCATATCAAATCCAAGCGTTTTTCTAAGCTGGTATTCCGGCCGGCCTTCTGAAAACTTCCTCTTAAATGTCATCTGAGCCAACTCTCGGTATGTCTCACTCTCACCTTGTGCAAATGCTGCATAAACCGTAAGAAGAAGTTCGCCGCCCTCATTTAACGTATTCATATTCTGTAATTCGAAAAAAACACCAATACCTAACGATTTTAGCTCTCTCGTAGCTTTCAATAAGGTATTGGTGTTTCTTGCAAATCTTGTAATCGACTTCGTTATAATCAGATCAATCTTTCCTGATCTGGCATCTTTCATCATTTCTTGGAAGCCGGGACGTTTTTCTTTATACCCAGATATTCCAAAATCATAATATACATTGACAAATTCATAATCCGGATTACTTTTTATCAGTTCTTCATAGTGCTCTATCTGATTTTCAATGGAGCCTTCCTGAATTTCCGTTTCCGTCGAAACTCGGCAATAAGCAGCAACTCGGATGCGTCCTTTTCTTGTCTTTTTACTCTTAATAACCTGTACACTCATGGCTTTTCTCCTTTCCTGGTAGTGTCACATGTTACCATACAATCTGCATATTAGCCAGTCCAATCTACCCTTGTATTTGCTAAAATCAATCACAAGGTAAAAATATAAAGGCCCAGAAGGAAATGTCCCTCTGAGCCCATATACTATGATAAGAGTTTGTTTACTCTGGCCTGAATTTCTGAATAATTATATCCAGCATTCTCTAAGCGCTGCTTACGCTCATTGCCATTTCCCCAGTCACCATGAATCACTTCTCTTGCAATCTCATCCACAGACTTCTTCGGCTTTACTCCCAGCTTACCATTTACAATCTCCTGGATCTCAGAATAATTGTAACCAGCACCCGTTAGTCTTTCTTTGCGTTCTGTACCATTGCCCCATTTGCCAGCAATCACCTCATTTGCAATCTCTGCATTTGATTTCTTGGCCGGAGCTGAAGAATCGCCTTTGCTATATCCATTAAGACCTGCTGCCTTAATTTTTGCAGGATAATCCACGTAGCAGTAATCCTGATCACAAGTCTGACCATTGATCTTATTGCTACGGATAAGATTTGTCTCTCCACCAAACTGCCACATCTGTGTTTCTGCGCCACTGGAAGGAGCTGGCTTACTCTTTCCCCATCGTGCAACCCAATGGCTATATCTGGTAAGCTCACCGTCATTCATTTCACTATTAAAAAATGATTCTGATGAATAAATACCAACCCAATAACCTGCTGCTTCCATAGTAGAACAAAATACTTTCACAATCTCTGTAAGAGTTGCTCTGTCATTATTTGTGATCATTCTACCCTCAACATCATAAAAGACAGGGTATTCATATTTCTTTCCACTAAGGATTGAAATAAAATACTCTGCCTCTTTCTTTGCTTCTGCTACACTCTTCGCATTACCATAGAAGTATGCACCCTTTGGGAGGCCACAATCTTCACATTTTTTATAGTTGGATTCAAACTTGCTATCCTTATAAAGCCCTGCGTCACCGCCACCAGCTTTAATTATCGCAAATTCTACACCTTCGTTACTTTTTGCCCTGGCGAAATTGAAATCCCCCTGCCAGTGACTTACATCAATTCCAAATTTCTGACTCATAAATTATTCCTCCTTGTCATCATCTTCTGCACGTTCGTGCAACTGTTCTAATACCGCTTTGATTTTTTGTGGAACCGGCAATCCTAAATGGGAAGCATTTTCCAACAGGCTCACACCTTCATTGGAAAGGTAGAAAAAGATCACCGCAGTCCGTAATACACTGCCTGTACCAATTACCTGCACATCCAGGATGTTGGCGATTCCGACAAGCAGAAAGATCAGGACCTTTCTGCAGATTCCACGGAAACCTACTGCACTGGATAACTTCCTATCGCTGACTGCACACATCACTCCCGTGAGATAATCGATCACAACGAATATAAGCAGTGCATAGATCAGGCCATCGCATCCGCCAAGGAAATATCCAAGCCATCCTCCTACTGCTGTGAAAACAAACTGTACCGTGTTCCAAAATTCCTTCATAATAGGTTCCTCCTTTTATTTTGGGGTATAAAAAAAGCATCTCCGAAGAGATACTAGTTACTAAAATTATGCAATACGCTTCCACATATAACAGGTGATATAAGGCGGGAGGTTCTGACCGTTTCCAGATCCAGCTGAACTAAGCGTACCTTTTGCCGTAAAGGTATGACTATGGGCTGTCGAATCCGTTTCTTCTACCAGTTCGCTCTGTGGACTATAATTTCCATAAGCAGCATTATATGATTCTCCCTCTGAATCATTATTTGGTGCTGCTGGAACAGGGTATGGAAGCGTATGGGAATGTGCTCCTCCTGTTACTGTGACTGCCGTTCCGGTAAAGGTATGCGTATGACTCTGCAAATATTTGCTTCCACCCGTTTTTTCCACTGTAGAAAATTCTGAATCTGATGTGTTCACCCCGATGGGAACACGGCCGTTTCCCCACGACTGCCACGTACCGCCAAACAACGCAGCTGGACTGATATTATTCGTAGTCATATAAATACTGCCCACTGGATAAATCGCAGAAAAAGTAACTTTTCCCTCTGCCACATTCTGCAGTTCATCTAAAATATTAGATACTCGCGAACATAAATCATCATATATCTCCAATCTTTCTTCTTCCATAGCAACACGGTCTTCTTCTGCAGATTCCCGGCTGTTTTCATTTGATACCCGGATTCTTTCCGAATTACTCCTATTTGTTTCTGCTGTCACACGACTTTTCTCAGCAGACACATATCCTTCCACCTGCGTATTGATTGCATTGATGGAGTCATAAATACTCTGTCTGACATCTTTGCCATATACAGCAGACAAAATTTTATTCAGATAAGTTGTTACATTCGCCATTCTGTTCTCCTTCCTTAAGCTGCCTATATTCCATACACTTCAGTTCCCGTACTTCGGAAAGTACGCCTGTCAGGATCACATCCAGAAGACTTGCCGGAAGCCCGTACTTCTGCTGCAATGCAACCACTGATTTTGTCATGTCCTCTCTGGCATGATCCAGAATCATCCCAAGCGGCATGGGTGACTGCCCTGTTTTATTCTTTTCCTGTTTTTCCATTAAACACACCTCCTTCAAACAATGCCGACATCCTTGTCATTGCACTCTCCATAATCGTTACCTTGCCTAAGATTTCTTCCAGCTTCATTTCAAGCGGTGATCCAGACATCAGTTCCAATGTTTTTTCCGCTGTCTCTGTTTTCCCTTCCTGTGGTTTTTCCCCACGAGGAAACTCCAGTTTGATTTCTTCCTCCACTTTGTACCTCCTTAATTCCAGTAGCCAACTATGATGCCGTTTTTTACCTGCAGTTTGCTATAAGTCCACCCAATTGCTCCGTTTCCTTTATCCGTAATACTGAGGATAATCGGTATCGTTCCTGTAAAAGCGGTGTACCCACCAGAAGAAACACCGGAAAGTTTGATATCGTGAAGTGTGTTCCACTCCCCATAAAAATCGCACCCAAGATGCAGTCCCTGCTCCGTATAGATACTGTTTCCCTGTGAAAAACACAGCATTGTTGTATAGGATGAAGCACCACTCGTTTTCTGATAACACCACGCCATGTATTTCCCGGTATATTCCAGATCAAACACCAGCCCCTTATGTGCTGCATTACCTGTCCATTGGTTTGTACCGATTTTTCCCACATAAGTTCCACCCCTGTAAAAATGCTCACCATTATAATTGAACTTCGATACCAACTGATCAGAAGTATTGAACACCTGCAGTTCTCCGTTCTTTAATTGGATATAATCCGTGATTCCATTCCATGCAGTCTGTAGTTCCCCTGCAATAAAAGAATCTGCATAAATACTTCTGGCGGCAATATATTTTCCTACAATTTTTCCATCCATCGTAATGGCTGTTCCAAATGTCCCGTTATATCCCGTACTGGAATATCCAAGACCATTTAAATTCCATCGCCACACCTTCTTGGCCGTATTCTTATCTGCAGTATCCATGATCAGGATCTCTTCCGGCCTTGTTACCACATGTCCCGTAGTTGCTGCCGTAATCAGGGCTGTAGCATTTTCTATCGCCATACGCAGGGTATCAGACTGTGGCGGCAGTGACTGGATTTTCTGCACAAGCGAGTCGTTCTGATTTGTTGTACGTTCTGAAATTCCTGCCTTTACACTTGTTCCAAGCGTTACCGTGTTATTCTGTGGATTTTGCAGGTCAATGGTAAGTGCAGTAACCGGAAAATACCGGTCCATTCCGTGTGGTTTTGACACGACCCGGATGGAATCCCCCAGTTTGATCCGTTCGATATCCACATCCACCATATTCAGGTCCACGGCATTGCAGGTCAAAGACAGGTTCTCAAACTGAATATCTGCCAGATATTTCTCTGCTTTCTTCTTCAAATTGGCCGGCTCTCCGACATCCTCAAAACTTACAGTCCTTGTCACCACGCCATACTCTTTTATAGCATCCGTGGATTCAATATACGGAACATCCTTATTCACACTCCTGATCGTGGTATATTCTTCCAGCCCTTCGATCGAACTTTCCTCCAATCGTTTACCAAGCGGGATCACTCTGGTTGCAATTTCAGATGCATCCGCATTTTCTGTATAATCAAGAAGGTTACTGCCAAACTCAATGACCTGTGTATTGGTATTATCATAATCTGCGATATAATCCAGATAACGGGTCGTGCCGGAATGCCGAATCCGTAAATGTCCTCCAAGTCTGTCTACCAGCTTATCCTGAATATCATCCAGCGTGTTTTCCCAATTTGTATAGCGGTAGATGCTGTCATTGCTGTCTTCCACCGTCACCATCCCTGTAACAAACATTTTGGGATACAGATCTTTCCTGTCGAATGTATGGGTGTAATGCCACAGAAGGTTGGAGCTGTTGGCATATGGATTATGAGCACTCTGCATATCAGAAACTTTCTTTGTTTCCACTGCCGTATAAGATGGAAGCGATGATACGGCTGCTGTACTCGGAGTTTCGGCCGTAAATTCTACACTGTCTATGGAAAATCCATAATAGTTATTAACCGATGCATCCGTGTGCCAGTACACATAAAAATCTCCTGCAGGTACAATAAATGTTTTCCCAGCCACATCATTAGCCCTTTTCTTTGTAAAAACGGCATATACCGTACTTCCAGATTTATAAAAGAGGGAAAGGTTATCAAAAGAACCGCTTTCTCCTGCACATTTGGAATTAAACGTGACAGCAAGCCGTTTTTCCATCGTTGTCTGCATATTATGGACAGCAAGCAGTGCGTTCAAGAAACTACGCACAGTATAGCTATGGTATGCCTTCGGCTCCTGTATCGAATCCAGAAGATATGCCAGTTCCCCTTCACACACCACCGTCCGTGTATTATAAAAGTTCTTCTCCATGCTAAGGATGCGTCCGTAGAAAATACTGTCTCCATCCTTTTCCACCCGGATGACGGAGGTCAGCTTTTTCATCTTGTCATACAACGGATTCACTGCCGGGATATCAAACTCAAATGAGCCGGATTTATTATCTGCCACTTCTAGCTTGGTATTAACAATAACCAGTTCCTTATCTCCCGGAAAATACAAAAGCTGATCGTCACAAAATACTTTATACATTTACAGACTCCCTCCCCGGAACTCAATACTCACCGTATATGTTCCGTAAAAATAAAGTCTTCCACCACTTACCGGAATGACCAGATCTGCAAAGCGGTTTCTGCCCTGCTGCAGGGTGTATCTCGTTCCATTAAAAGTAATGTAGTTTGCCACACTCTCATCAAGGTTGTTGACAAGAAATGCAGGAACAACTGGAATACCGCTTCCTTCCAGAAGTTTACTGCTGCTTCCAGAGACACTGATCCCACGGTAATCACGGATGATCCCTGTTTCAAAATTCAATGCATCCCACATCCAGTCCTCGGTCGATACATTAAGTTCCTGTTTATATGCGTCCGCATCCACTATCAGGGTAAATGTGCCGAGCCTTCCACTTCTGGAAAATCCTGAAATTTCTGCCCGGCCGTGATAAAACACATCCGGCTCCTGATCCAGAACAACCCACACTTCTTTTCCCTGATAGGTCTTAAGAAGCGTCCGGTAAAACAATGGCCATACATCCTCCCTTTCCATTTTTCCCAGGGAGAATTTAAGCTGTCTGGATTCATATTCTACCTGTCCGGTCAGTGTTTCCGTAAGATCGATTCTGATGCTGCTTCCCGGTACTTCGATATAATTGGTTTTCGGGGATGGTTCTCCTACGATATCCGTATTTCCGATCACAAGACCATAATCTTTCCAGGTATGCTTCCCGTTGATCGTAGCCCCGAACCCTGCGGTTGCATATTCGTTCATCAGACCATCCCCCTCTCTGCCTTAAATTTCTGCACACCCAGTTTCTGATTGATTCCGGGTGCCAGCCTTCCAATCAGTGTTCCATCATCCAGATAGATGCCCTTTCCGCTGTTTTCTGCAATCACTGCCAGATACTGCTCCATTGCTGAAGTATTCAGCCTGTTTGTCAGGATATTCTCCAACTGTTCATAAAAGCCTTTCAATGGAAGGACAGCCTCTTTTCCAGCTTCCCCTCCGACCATAAGGCTCGATCCGTTCATACCAAAGATGGTCGGTCCCGTCATGATACCGCCTTCCTTATACCAGTCAATACTCAGATGCGGTACACTTGGCGGAGCAAGTGACAAACTTCCGCTGATACTGAAATGTGGTAATTTGATATGCGGGAGCGACAGGTGCATGCCATTAAAGAATCCCGTGATCTTCTCCACGATTCCTTTAATGGTATCCCTTGCTGCCTCAATCGGTGTAACGATTGCACTCTTGATTCCATTCCATACAGACACTGCTGTCGATTTGATTCCATTGAAAATAGAAGAAAGCGTACTCTTCAAAGCCTCAAATACAGAAGACACCTTGCTTTTAATGCCGTCAACAACCGTGCTGATTGCGGTTTTAATTCCATTCCACACCATAACTGCTACCGTTTTCACAGCATTGAACACCGTAGTTACCACCGTCTTAATGGCATTCAGCACGGTAGAGATCTTTGTACTGACCGCATCCCAAAGGGTACTGATCACGGTCTTTATGGTATTCATAACGGTTGAAATCACCGATGCCACGGCATTGATTACAGTCGAAACGGTGCTCTTTATCGTGTTCCATACGGAAATAATGGTCTCCTTACAGTTCTCCCATACGAAACGGAACGGCAGTGTAATGATATTAAACGCAGCTTCCAAAAGCGAACTGATAAACAGGATTCCTACCTGCACAACATTCTTGATGTTCTCCCATACTCCGGTAAAGAATGCGGTAATCCCATTCCAAATGTTCGTAAAGAACGTGGATACAGAAGTCCATACTGCGTTCCAGTTCGTCCCGAACCATCCAAGGATCGTATCTGCAATTCCACGGATAAGGTTCAATGCTGCCGTAAAGATTCCCGTAATTCCATTCCAGATGCCTGAGAATATCTCTTTGATCCCCGACCACATCTGTTTCCAGTTCCCTGTGAAGAGTCCGATAAACACATCAAGCAGTCCCGTCAATACATCAAAGACCGTGCCAAGAACCGTTGAAATGACACTGAATGCTGCTTCAAACACAGGTGCCAGAAGTTTGCAGAAACCATTCCAAATTTTTTTCAGTGTATTTACCACTGCAGTAAAATCAATATTAAGGGCAGACAGCCTCTCCTTGATTCCCGCAACAAACGCCTGTACTTTCTTAACAATATCTTCCCAGATTGCCGTCATGGCATTTCGGAATCCCTCATTGGTATCCCACAGATGTTTAAACGCAGCTACCAGAACAGCTACCACGGCAACTACCGCCAGCACAGGCCCCGCTACCGCCCCAAGGGCGCTTGCAAGCCCGGTTACCGAACCGCTGCTTCCTGCGATCTTTACTCCAAGGCTTGCGATCCCTTTGGCAAGGGAAGAAAAACCTTTCATCGCTGTCCCCACAGTTGAGAGCGTTTTTCCGAGAATGATCAGGAACGGTCCGATAGCCGCAACCACTGCTGCAACACGGATGATCAGATTTCTCTGTGATTCATCCATGCTGTTCAATTTATCTACGAATCCCTGTATCTTGGAAACAAGACTCCGGATCACAGGCATAAGTGCCTCTCCAAAAGAAATAGCCAGACCTTCCACCGCTGATTTTAAGATGGTGATCTGACCGGACAGGTTATCAAGCTGTGTATCTGCCATCTGCTGTGCAGCTCCGCCGGATTCTGTAATGGACTTCTGAAGGCTGTCCCAGGTATCCCCGGTATTTGCAAGCAGGGAATTTACAGATGCCAGGTCCGTTTTATTAAAGATTGTGCTGATGATATTATTCTTTTCGGCAGAGGTCATGCCGTCCATAGATTTATTGAGATCAGAAAGAATATCATTCAGACTCCTCATATTTCCCTGCGAATCATAAACCTGAAGACCGAGACTCTCCATACAGGCGGCTGCCTTATCGGTCGGACTCTGTAATGCAAGGATCACATTTCTAAGATGCGTACCGCCCTCTGCTCCCTTGATACCATTGTTTGCCAGAATACCAAGGGCTGTATTTAATTCTACCGTACCGCCTTTTACAGATTTAGCAGTCGCACCAATGGTCAGGATTCCTTCCCCAAGCTGTGCCACGGATGTATTTGTGGTCGATGCCGTTTTTGCCATCTGATCAACCATTGTATTTGCTTTATCCGTCTGCATGCCAAGGGCTGACATGGCATCCGTTACCATATCCGATGCTGATGCAAGATCAATATCTCCTGCTGATGCAAGATTTAATACGGTCGGAAGCGTATCGCACATCTGCTGTGTATCGTAACCTGCCAAAGCAAGGTAATTTAGTGCCTGCGCACATTCGCTTGCAGAAAAAGCTGTTTTCTCTCCCATCTGCTTCGCCAGGGAACGCAGGGTATTCATCGTATTTACGGACTGTCCATCCACCTTTGACATGGAATTTGCCGTAATTCCCATCGTGGCCTGTACCTGGCTCATGGAAGAATCAAAATCTGCCGTAGTCTTAACGGCTGCTGTTCCAAGCCCGGCAACTGCAGCCGTAACAGGAAGCATTTTTGTTCCGACACCGGATATTTTATTTCCAACCGATTCCAACTTTCCACCGACCTCTTCAATCTTTGCAAGGGCAGCATTAGAATTTACTGCTTCCTGTGCCAGCTTTTGGAGTTCCTGTTCCGTTTCAATGATCTCCCGCTGAAGGGCATTATATTTATCCTGTCCCAGATCCCCGTTCTCCAACTGCTGCTTTGCCTGTTCCTGTGCTGTTTTCAAAGCATCCAGTTTCTCTTTGGTAGAGCCGATGGCATCTTTTAAAAGTTTCTGCTTCTGTGCAAGCAGCTCAGTATTTGCCGGATCCAGTTTCAACAGCTTATTGACATCCTTCAATGAGGACTGGGTTGTCCTGATTGTTGCATTTACATTCTTCAGGGCTTTGTCAAGGCCGGTAGTATCCCCTCCGATCTCAACCGTGATTCCTTTAATCCTGCTTGCCACCTGCACACACCTCCTTTTTCAGGGCAGAAAAAAGCCCGGATTGATCCGAGCATAAAAAATACATTTTAAAATTTATCAAAATCGTCCTGCGTGGCGATCTTATTATATTTCACACCATCATTTGCCTTTTCTGTCCACATGTCGATCACCAACCCCACCGTCAGCAGATCAAGATCCGATATGGAGATTCCGATTTCTACACTGCGCAGAAGGAACAGGGGCGTTGTCATTTGCCGTTCACTTCTGCCAGGCCTTTTTTTGCTGCCACCTCTGTCGCGAGGTTATCGCCCCAGAGTTCCAGAATCTGCGGCAGTACCTCATAAATAGAAAACATATCAAACTGGTCCAGCCAGTCATCAATGGATGCCGGAATGCTGTTATCCGCATGGTAGGCCATGATATATGCAACATTCTCAAAAATCTCAAGATCATCAATCTGGAACTCATCACCATCTTCGGTCTTACCTTTATAGGATTTTTCTAGTTTTGACAGATCCTTAAAAATATCCCTCTTGAATTTTGCACGGTATAGTCTCGGAACGGTCGCAGATGACCGGAACGGGATCTTTTTCCCGCAGATTTCAATTTCTCTTTTTAACATATCCTTTCACCTTATCCTTTCGCACTGCTGCCTGCTGTTTCTGACGGAATATACACAGATTTATACCAGTTCGCATATGTCGTTGCATCCGTGGTATCTCCGGTGCGACTCTTTACCAATCCGTCACTTCTCGGATCAGCCGTCAGTGACAGTTTCTCTGTTCCCGGCTCAATCGTGTCCTCTTTTGTTTCAGATTCGATAGACGGTCGGGACGCCGTGCAGTTATACATCACATGGCGGATACTATTCACATCCCCATCAAATTCAAACAACAGGGCAAACTTCACGCTTTCCCCGATATTGGTACTTTCCACAAGCACGCCTTTTCCATCCAGCTTCTCCTGTAAGATTTCTGTCCGAAACCACTCTGGGATCAATGCAATTTCCAGGTCACCGCTGTATCCGTTATTTGTCACAGAACGGAAATACACGATGCCGTCTGCATAAAACGGTGTGGATTCCCCTTCCGCATCCAGGCTGATACTGACTGCTCCGGGGATCGCTTTTGGACTTTCATAAGAAAATGTCGTTTCACCACTGCTGCTTACTGTTTCCGTCAGCTTTGCCGCATGGACATTTTTCAGATTGTATTTTACTTTATTTCCCATGTCTAAACCTCCATCTCAAATGAATACAGGACTTCATACAGCTTTTCGCTTTCAATCCATACTTCGGATTTCTCATAAAAAATGCCATGCTTATCCAGCACGGCTTCCACTTCCTGTTCTGCCGACAAGTCCTTACAGTCGGTATACAGTTCGATATGGACTTCCGTAATCTTCAGATACACCCTCCCATCCGCAGAAAAGTGATTACTCTGCGGAAGAAGATAACATACAAACGGCGGCTCCGGTGCTTCGCCCTCTTCAAAGTGGTCGTAGGCAAATGGCAGCCCGGTTTCTTCCATCATCTTAACCAAATCATCCATTCCGGATCCCCCTCTCGATTTCTTCCTCAAGTTGGCGGATTCCAGTCTCCTCTGCAGGTGCAATATGCGGTCTTGCTGCTACCCGGCCGCCTCCCCTTTTTGCATGTCCATGCTCCAGAAGATGAGCGATCTGGTATCGGTTTTTGGAATGTACCATTACCTGCAGGGACTTACTGTCTTCCCCTGTCTTTTTGACCGTCCAGCTTTTTCCATAAGTTCCGGTCTTTTTCGGTGCTGTGTCTGCGATCTCCTCCCGGACTGTTTTTCCGGCATTCCTGACCGCCTTCTTCATCACTTCCGTAGTCAGACTGGAATAATCGTCCAGTTCTTTCATGACTTCCGATGCAAGGGCATCCGCTTTAATCTTCTTTGCCATTTCCAATTCACCTCACCGTTTCATCCGTTCCGCACGAATCCTGACAGATTTGTTTTTATACTGCACGTTATCAATAAACGTAATATTATAAAGCTCCCCACGGAACCTGATGCGGTAATGCTCGCTGTCCAGGGCTGCCACCTCACTGCAGTACCGGATAATAAAGTCCAGTTCAAACTGGACATTCAACTGCTTTGCTGCCCAGTATTCTTTTCCCGACAGGTTATTGGCATAAGCAGCACAGGAATACACATCTTCCCAAACTGCTGTATGATTTCCGATCTTATCTGTTTTCACGGAACTTTTCTGAATCGTGATCCGGTCACGCATCAGTTCGATCATTAAAATTTCTCCTTCCGTATACCAAAGAGCAGATATTTCACGGTCTCCGTCATAGCCTTATGATCGGCTTCCTCTCTGTGCTCATAAAGATAAGCAATCACATACAATTCCGCTGTCCGCACAACTGATTCATGCTTCTTAAGTACCGCTGGAGTCCGTCTTGTTACATTTCTAATCAGGGCATTTGCAGTTTCCATCAGGCAAAGTATAAAACTATCCTCGTCTGATGAATCCACCCTCAAATACCCTTTGGCTTCCTCAAGCGTTACAAACATTCAATCCACCTACTTTCCGGCAGTTTTCACATCCAGTGTTTTTACTGCCTCAGACAGGATTAGCTTGCCATCGACACGCTCAGATGCTAAAAATCCCACCTGGCCGGTTGTGGCAAAGAGCTCATTTAATCTCTTAAAGCTACGTCCCTGGCGATCTGCAATCCAGTAATAAGAGTAATCACCAAAGGCCATAACTCTGTTTCCTGCTGCAAGTTCTGGAACATAAATGGATGTCCGATAAGGACGATTCAAAATTCTATCCGGTTCTCCCTCTCTTACAGAAGGCTGCCAGATATAATTTCCATTGCCATCCTTGAGCTTACGAATTGCCTTTACTGTGGAATCATTCAGAAGCCAGGTTGCCTTATTACGGTAAGGTGCACGAAGGCTATAATAAAGATCCATCACATCATCGAAGGTAATACTTGTGGTAGCTACTGTCACACCAATGTCAGCACCACCGGTTTTATTGAAAATGCCGATCGGCTTTCCGGTACCATCACCAATGAAGAAGGCTTCCTCTTCCTTTGTTCCAATACGACGTCCAAACTCCTTAGAGATGTACTGCTCAATATTGAAAACAGAATCATTAAGAAGCTCATCTGATACCTTGATCATTGTAGCAAGCTTGTGTGCTCCAATAGAAGTCTGTCCGAAGCTATCATCGCTTTCTGGAAACTGACCGCCTTCATCAATCCATGCTGCTTCTCCCTTGGAAGTAACAATCGGAATCTTACGATCTCCAGATGATGTTTTGATGACAGTTGCAAGGCTTCTGAAGAATACTTCATCCTCCAGGGCTTCCACTAACTTCTTTTCATACTCATCCGGGACCAGATATCCACCCTCGGAATCCGTACCAATAGAAAGAGCGTTCTGGATTTCATAAGAATTCTTGTTTCTCATGCTATTCCAAAACGCTCTCTCATACTCGTCTGTAGCTCTACCGGTCTTTGTTTCACCTCCCGGCTGGGTGTTTGGTTTATTTGTAATCGGTGTACTTGTTGCTTTTGCAAGCTCTGCATCAATCACAGCCTGACGCTCAAGTCGGTCAATCTCTTTTCCAAGATCAACAACCACTGCTTCCATCTTGTCATAAGTTGCTGCATCCTCCGCAGACATCAGTCCATTGGATCCCTGCTTGGAATCTAAAAATGCCTTTGCTGCCTCCCATGCTTTTGCTCTCTTTTCCTTTAATTCTAATACTTTACTCATTGTAAAATCCTCCTATCGTTTTAAGAGATCAAGTCTCTTTCTTAACTGGTCTACAGGTACTGTTTCCGGTGCCTTATCTGTCACCTTATTCAAAAAGGAATCTGCAACCGATTTTCTGGAATAGGCATATGCATTCTGAAATGGGAACTTCTTCTTTTTCTCATCCTCGTCGCCTTCACCATCTTCCTCTGGTTCTTTTCCTTCTTCTTTCTCATCCGGATCCTCCTCTTCTTCCGGCTTTTTCTTAGGCTTTTCTTCTGCGGCAAATAATACTTTGTCAGCAAATCCAAGCTCTACTGCTTTCTTGGCATTGAACCAAGTCTCATCATCCATCATCTTTGACAGCTTGTTTCTGGAAAGACCGGTCTTATCCACATAAGCATTTAAGATGGATTCCTTCACCTCATTTAACATTGCAATGGCGGCTTCCATATCTTTGGTGTTTCCCATTGCAAGTGTCGCCGGGTTGTGAATCATCATCATTGCTACTGGACTGACAAGTACAGTATCTCCGGCCACCGCAATAACCGATGCGGCAGATGCAGCCAGGCCATCAATCTTAACTGTGACATGCCCCTTATAATCACGAAGCATGTTGTAAATCTGAGCTGCTGCAAATACATCTCCTCCTGGAGAGTTAATCCAAACAGTAAT
>ERZ791884.1589-NODE-1589-length-15484-cov-16.082701_pt1 | contig 15484 bp, 9 predicted proteins | sample MGYA00509941_ERZ791884 | MGnify/ENA primary metagenome ERZ791884 (study PRJEB30046, sample SAMN00792095) | human gut metagenome | study: EMG produced TPA metagenomics assembly of the A metagenome-wide association study of gut microbiota in type 2... | reverse complement strand
CAAAGTACTGACTTATAAATATGTGCTCGGACTAAAAAAGAAACCGTTTGTCCAGTTATCCGGTTTGGGACAACGGATCAATACTCCTCAGACACGTGATTTAATCCGTCGGTTGAATCTGGCTGCGATTACTGTGCTGAATAATGAAAATCATGTTCTCCCTTTGCATACGAATCAAAAAGAAACGATGGCATTGCTCGAAGTCGGTGACGCGGGTGAAACCAATGCGTTGGCGGAACAGTTGTCGAAATACACTTCTTTGTCACGTTTCCGCCTTCGTCCCGGTATGACGGAAGAGGCGAATCAGCAGTTACGGGACTCATTGGCTGCCTATAAACGGATTATTGTCGCCGTAAGTGAACAGAAGCTGTCACCTTATCAGACCTTCTTCGGTAAATTTACTACTGAAACTCCGGTCATCTATGCTTTCTTTACGCAGGGTAAGATGATGTTGCAGATACAGCGTGCGGTTGCCCGTGCCTCGGCAGTGGTGCTGGGACACAGCCCTAATGAAGATGTGCAGCGACAGGTGGCGGATGTGCTCTTTGCCAAAGCTACGGCGGACGGAAGATTATCGGCCAGCCTTGGAGAACTCTTTCAGGCAGGAGACGGCGTCACGATTACTCCGAAAACACCTTTGCATTTTATTCCGGAAGAACATGGGCTTTCTTCTGTCGCCCTGCAACGAATTGATTCGATCGCTTTGGACGGTGTTCGTCAGGGAGCTTATCCCGGTTGCCAGGTGATCGTGATGAAAGAGGGTCATGTGATGGTAGACAAGACATTCGGCACTCACACCGGAACGGGAAGCGCACGTGTGCAGCCGACCGATATCTATGACTTGGCTTCACTCTCCAAGACTACTGGTACGGTGCTTGCTTTAATGAAACTTTACGATAAGGGACGTTTTAATCTGACGGACAGAATAGCAGACTATCTGCCTTTCCTCCAGCGTACTAACAAGAAAGACATAACCATTCAGGAACTGCTTTACCATCAGTCCGGCTTGCCGCCCGGAATTGCTTTTTATCGGGAAGCCATCGATGAAGATAGTTATGAAGGCAGACTGTTTATGTCCCGCAAAGATGCACGGCATCCGTTACAGTTGGGAACTTCCACATGGGCGAATCCTAATTTTGCATTTAAAAAGGAATATGTATCAAAGGTTAAAACCGGAGATTACACCTTGCAAATCTGTGATAGTCTGTGGCTGAATCCTTCTTTCTTCAAGGAAATGGAGAAGAAGATTGCAGACGCACCGATGAAACCTAAAACTTACCGATATAGCGATGTCGGTTTTATCCTGTTACGTCTTTTGGTTGAGAAACTTGCGGGAATGCCGATGGATGCCTACTTGCAACGTGAATTTTATGAACCGATGGGACTGGAACGTACAGGATACCTTCCTTTGCGCCGCTTTCCGAAATCGGAAGTCGTACCTTCTTCTGTCGACCGCTTCTTGCGTAAGACTACCCTTCAGGGATTTGTGCATGATGAGGCTGCCGCCTTCCAGGGAGGCGTTTCGGGAAATGCCGGATTGTTCTCGAATGCACGTGAAGTGGCACAGGTTTATCAGATGTTGCTGAACGGTGGTGAGTTGAACGAACAGCGTTATTTAAGCAAGGAAACCTGCCAGTTGTTTACAACGGAAGTTTCCAAAATCAGCCGTCGCGGACTTGGATTTGACAAGCCGGATACCCGTAATCCGGAAAAGAGCCCTTGCGGAAAGCATACACCGGCAAAAGTATACGGTCATACCGGGTTTACTGGAACGTGTGCCTGGGTAGACCCTGACAATGGCTTGGTTTATGTATTTCTGAGCAACCGGATTTATCCGGACGTAACCAACCGGAAGCTAAGCCGTCTGGAAATTCGCGAACAGATACAGGATGCGATCTATAAAGCGATTCAAAGCAAATAAAAAATGAAGAGCCCCTCTGCCGAAGTAGAGGGGCTCTTGCTTATTAATGTAAAATCAAGTAGTTGCTCGGGTTAGAATGAAACACCCACGCGGAAACCGAAGTTGTTCAGTCCGTCTACACTGTAATGCAGTACATCAGCCTTATTGGTACCATAGCTGTAGTACAGAGCAAAGTGCAGACCCGGTCCGTAAACCCAAGGGAATACATTGACACCTACTTCAGGAGAAGCGTAGAATCCCCAGCTGTTTTCTCTGGCTTCCAACATATTGAAGTTGGAACGGATCTTAGCATATTCAGCACCTAATTTTGCACTGACATAAGGTTGTACGGCTCCACCGCGATTCCATTGGTAGCGGGCGGCAGCACCGAAAGGCAACTGGAACATTGTGTGTTGCTGATCAGTTGTAACGTCACCTGCACCCATCTTGAATGTTTCGCGAGGAATATACTCGTGGTTGCTGTGATAGTTCAGGAAAAGACCCAGACCCAGGTTAGGAGTAACGAAATAACCACCTTCAAAGTTCATACCCCAACCGCTGGCTTTGTCTGCAAAATTATTGCTCAATGGAACATTGAACTGCCAGTCTATATTAGCATATCCATTGTCTGATAGCTGTGCCTTAGCCGGCATGGCAAAGGCGATGGCAATGGCTGCTAGCGCCACTACCTTGAAATATATATTCTTTCTTGTTTTCATAACAGTTGTAGTTGTTTATTTGTTAGTAAGATAAGGTGACTGAGTGAATGACTGGTTCACTGCTTCAATAGCAAGAGTGCGGTTGATAGCTTTAGAGCCTGTTTCAAATCCAGTCAGATAGCTTGTCCAGACTACAGGAAGTTTTTTGCCTTCACCTTCATCTGCTTTCAGGTTCACCATTTCTGTAATGAATGAGTTGGTGCTATAGCTGTAGGTCACAGCGTACGGATAGTACCATCCGCCCCAGTTACCCCAGTAGCTGGGTCCCCAGTAGCCGGGATATCCCCACCACCATTCAGGTTGTGTGTAGCCGGTGAAATAATAAGTACTTGCGATGTAGCTTACTTGAATACCAAGATCGGCACTTTCTTTATCGGCAGCCGGTTGATAACCTTTCGCTTCCATATTTTCTGTGTAAGCAGCCAGAATTTGCTCAGCGCCTTCTCCTTCGAGATATTCCGGTTCTTTGCTGTCAGAGATAACCAAGATTTTGTCAGCCAGATAGAATGTGCTGAAGTCTTTGAAGTTGGCTTGCTTGTCGTAGTTAGTGTATACCAGATAGTTGTCATCCAGCTTACCCATGTCCGGGTCTTTTTCGCAAGAAGCGAGTGCAAAGACCGCCAATAAAATAGGAATTAATTTCTTCATATCTTTTATAATGTTTAGGTTATATAAAAATCACGCCCTGGTACCTTGGGGCTTTTGTTACAAACAACAAGAAATGTGTAAAAAGGTTCGTGCAAATGATTATCTTTGCGAGAAAATTAACACTCAAATGCTTATGAAACACATTCGGATACCTCTTTTCGTATGGTTCTCAATCGTGCTGCTGATCGCAGTTGCGCCCGTCTCATTGTCGGCGCAGGAATCGTTTATTCAGAAGATCGAAAAAAATAAGTCCGTCAGCGGAATAAAGTCGCTCGACACCAGCCGCTTCCCGGAAAAGTATGTAATGTACCTGACTCAGCCGTTGGATCATCGACATCCCGAAAAGGGAAGTTTCCGCCAGCGTGTGATTGTGGGACACGTCGGTTATGACCGTCCCACAGTGATTGTCACTGAAGGATATGGGGCAGGGTATGCTTTGCGCTCCACTTATCGGGAAGAACTTTCTGAATTGTTCGATGCCAATATGATCTTTGTGGAGCACCGCTACTTTCTCGAATCCACTCCCGAACCGTGTGACTGGCAATACCTGACCGCAGAGAATTCTGCCGAGGATTTGCATGCTGTGACAACCGCTTTCAAGACTTTATATCCTGGCAAATGGATCAGTACGGGGATCAGCAAGGGTGGGCAGACCTCCTTATTATATCGTGTTTTCTTTCCCGACGATGTGGATGTTTCCGTGCCTTATGTTGCTCCTCTTTGTTATGCGCGTGAAGACGGTCGGCACGAACCTTTCCTCCGCCGGGTAGGTACGGAAGCCGATAGGAAAAAAATAGAAGATTTCCAGTTGGAAGTATTGAAGCGAAAGGCTCGTTTGTTGCCCCGTTTTGAAAAAATGTGTACTGAAAAGAACTATACATTCCGCGCTCCTCTGGAAGAAATATACGATTTCTGTGTGCTGGAATACTCTTTCTCTATCTGGCAATGGGGAACGGATATCCGTAGTATACCGGAAACCTCGGCTTCTGACGATACACTGCTGGATCATTTGCTGGCAATCAGCGGACCTTCTTATTTTATAGTAGACAGCCCGACTCTTTCTTTCTTCGTGCAGGCTGCCCGCGAATTGGGGTATTATGGATACGATATCGCTCCTTTTAAACCTTACCTTTCTATAAAGACCAGCAAGGATTATCTGAGAAGACTGATGTTGCCGGAAGATATGCGGAAGATGAAATTCGATAAGACATTGAGCAATAAGATTGTGCGGTTCTTGAAGAAGAACGATCCGAAGATGATTTTTATCTATGGTCAGAATGATCCCTGGACAGCTGCCGGAGTAACATGGCTGAAGAATAAAAAGAATATTCATGTTTTTGTAGAGCCGGGAGGCAGTCATCTTGCACGCATCGGTACAATGTCCGAAGATCAGAAGCAGAAAGTGATGTCTCTTTTTAGAGGGTGGCTTGAAGAATGACGAAACGAGAAACGGTGAACAGCCTGTAATATATGAACAGGCGGTTCACCGTTTTATTCTTCTGCAAGCCGATATTACATGTATCGGGCTGCTTGATTTAGGAATCTACCGATTCGAATAGCGGTTTCAGTAATTCCGGTATTTCCACTTTTTCAAGTGCTAATTGTCGGACTAGTTTTTTACCGCTCTGACTGAGATGGAACTGCATCAGTCTCCGGTCCTCTTCTCCGAGTGTTCTGACAATCAGTTCTTTTTCTTCCAGAATCCGGAGCATTTTTGAAGCGTGCGAGGGTGTCAGCTCCGTTCGTTTGGACAGGCTCGTGGCCGTCATATTATTGGGCGAGGCTTCTTGCAGGGCACATAATATCATCGCTTCATTTAATGATACCTGATACACTTTTTCAAATGCATCTTCAAATCTTGCCATTGCTTTGAATACATCGCGCATTACACATATTGTCTTCATATGCTACTTGTTTTTTTGTTTGTTCTTTTTCTATATAAACAGGTTGATATTTGCATTATCCGCCCGTTCCATGTATGTTGCTACTCCGCCTATTGTCACTTCGTCCAGAAGTTCTTCCTGTTTCACTCCCATGACGTCCATGGACATTTGGCAGGCGATAAATTCCACACCGTTCTCCAGAGCTTGTTGGCGTAAGGACTCCAGAGAGTCGATTCCTTTCCGGTTCATGATGTATCGCATCATTTTTCCTCCTATTCCTCCCATGCTCATTTTAGAGAGTTTCAGCTTTCGGGAACTGGAAGGGAGCATCATGCCGAACATTTTTCCAAAGATATCTTTTTCGACGTTCGGCTTATGCAGCTTCTTGATAACGTTCAGTCCCCAGAAGGTGAAAAAGATCGTTACCTTTTGTCCGGTGGCAGCTGCGCCATTAGCGAGCACAAAGGTAGCTAAAGCTTTGTCTAAATCATCACTGAACATGATGAAAGTTTTTCCTTTGCCTTCACAGGAGGTAACAATATTGCAGGATTTAGGTTCGCCCTTTTCGATCACTACTACAGATTTTCCTCCTGCTGTTTCTTTGGAAATCAACTGATTTCCTGTCGAGTTGCACCATGCGGCAGCATCACGCGGGAATCCCGGATCGGTTGAGGTAATTTCTACCCGGTCGCCGGAAACCAGCGAATCCATTGTCTTTTTCATTTTCAGAATCGGCCCCGGACATTGCAGTCCGCAAGCGTCTACACGGATTGTCTTCACTGCTTCAACTGGTGAAACTGTCTTTTGAGGTTGCGCATCTGCCGGCTGTTGTATGTTTGCGTTCGGTTGTGCAGGTACTTCGTTCTCACTTTCTTCTCTCAGGATGATGGGTGCTGCGGCAGCGTGGTATGTTTTCAATCCTCCGGAAAGGTTGCGTACCTTTTCAAATCCATGCTGTACCAGAATGCGATAAGCAAGGTATCCTCTGAGGCCGACGGCACAGAATGTATAGATCATCTTGTCTTTCGGCAGTTCATCCAGCCGGTCACGCAGTTCGTCCAGCGGAATGTTCACTGCACCCGGCAGTGTATTGAGCGAGAATTCGTCAGGAGTACGTACATCCAGCAGGAAATTGTTTTCCATCTCGATATCCCTCAACTGTCTCCAATAGACGGGTTGTACTTTCCCAGTTATGATGTTTTCGGCTACGTATCCTGCAACGGCTACCGGATCTTTGGCAGAAGAGAACGGAGGGGCGTAAGCCTGCTCCACTTTCATCAGATCATAGATCGTACCTTCATGCTTGATGACAAGCGCGATTTCGTCAATGCGTTTGTCTACACCGTCATAGCCGACGATCTGTCCGCCGTACAGTTTACCTGTCTTCGGGTCGAAAGTGATTTTAATACTCATCGGCATGGCATCCGGGTAATATCCTGCGTGAGAGGACGGATGGATGGTCGAAGACATATAATTGATTTCTGCCTGCCGCAATCGTTTGCCGGGTAATCCGGTAGAAGCAACAGTCATGTCGAATACTTTTGCAATGGAAGTTCCGATGGCTCCTTCATAAGGGATGTGTGCTCCCTGAATGTTGTCTGCGACAATTCGTCCCTGACGATTGGCGGGACCAGCAAGGTAATTGAGCCACGGTTTTCCGGTGATCGGGTGGCGGAATTCGATAGCGTCACCGATGGCGTAAATCGATTCGTCCGACGTTTGCAGGTAGTCGTTGACGGCGATTCCTCCGGCTTCGCCGATCTTCAGCTCTGCGGCACGTGCCAGTGTCGTTTCCGGACGTACGCCGATGGAAAGTATAACGATGTCGGCAGAGATGGACTGTCCGTTCTTGAAGATGACTTTCAATCCTTTTCCGTCTCTTTCAAAAGAGGCTACTGCCTGCTCCAGATACAGGTTCACTCCTTTGTCCATCAAATGCTGGTGTACAAGGGATGCCATGGAGAAGTCGATGGGAGCCATCACTTGATTTCCCATTTCCACAATAGAAACTTTAGCTCCTTGTGCGTGCAGGTTCTCTGCCATTTCCAGCCCGATAAATCCGGCTCCGATGACAACAGCCTTTCGGGGAGCATGACTGTTGATATATTCTTTGATTCGGTCTGTGTCGGCTACATTCCTGAGTGTGAAGATTCCGTTCAGGTCGATTCCCGGCAGGGGAGGACGTACAGGGGAGGCTCCGGTCGATATCAGTAATTTGTCGTAGCTTTCCTCGTAAGTGTCTCCGCTACTTTGTCTTACCGTTACTGTTTTTCTCTTCCGGTCGATGAAGATTACTTCATTTTCAGTTCGTACGTCTACACGAAAGCGCGTAGAAAATGCTTCGGGCGTCTGTACAAACAGTTTTTCCCGTTCTTTGATCACGCCTCCGATGTAATACGGCAGTCCGCAATTGGCATAAGAGATATACTTTCCTTTTTCTAAAAGGATGATTTCAGCTGCTTCGTTTGTGCGTCTGATCCGGGCAGCAGTGGTAGCTCCTCCGGCAACGCCTCCAATAATAATGATCTTCATAAGTTTGTTGCGTAAATAGTTTCCTGTGGAAATAACAATAAAGTAGGGAGAATTGTTCTCGGATCATAGAAAAAAGACTTATATTTGCGCACCCTGTTTGTCTTTCTTCATTTTTTATAAATTAATTATGAGTAAAATTCTTATCATTGACGATGAGGTTCAGATTCGTAGCCTGTTGGCTCGTATGCTCGGACTGGAGGGTTATGAGGTGTGTCAGGCAGGTGATTGCAAGGCAGCTATCAGGCAGTTGGAAATTCAACAGCCGGATGTGGCTTTGTGTGATGTCTTTCTTCCCGATGGAAACGGGGTCGATCTGGTGTTGAACATTAAAAAGACAGCTCCGAATGTGGAAGTCATTCTTCTTACCGCTCACGGTAATATACCCGACGGAGTGCAGGCAATCAAGAACGGTGCATTTGATTATATAACCAAAGGGGACGATAATAATAAGATTATCCCTCTGATCAGTCGTGCCGTTGAGAAGGCTAAGATGAATGTCCGGTTAGAGAAACTGGAAAAGAAAGTCAGTCAGCTATATTCTTTTGATTCCATTCTGGGAGAATCGAAAGTGCTGAAAGAAGCTGTTATGCTGGCACAGAAGGTTTCGGTGACTGATGTTCCGGTGTTGTTGACCGGAGAAACGGGGACCGGAAAAGAAGTATTTGCACAAGCCATACATTATAATAGTAAGCGGAGCAAACAGAGCTTTGTTGCCGTGAACTGTTCGTCTTTCAGTAAGGAACTGCTGGAGAGTGAAATGTTCGGGCATAAAGCCGGGTCCTTCACCGGAGCTTTGAAGGACAAGAAAGGACTCTTCGAAGAAGCCAACAACGGTACGATCTTTTTGGATGAAATCGGAGAAATGGCTTTTGAACTACAGGCCAAATTGCTGCGTATTCTCGAAACAGGCGAATATATAAAGATAGGAGATACGAAACCGACGCACGTGAATGTTCGTATTATTGCTGCTACCAACCGCAATCTGACAGAGGAAATCAAAGCGGGACGTTTCCGTGAAGACCTGTTTTATCGTCTTTCGGTATTTCAGGTATATCTGCCGGCACTTCGCGAACGTACCGGTGATATCAGAATTCTTGCCACTGCCTTTGCAAAGAGCTTTTCCGAGAAACTTTCGTATACGGTCAATGAGATGACTCCTGCTTTTCTTCATGCGTTGGAACAGCAACCCTGGAAAGGAAATATCCGTGAATTGCGGAATGTGATAGAACGGAGTCTGATTGTCTGCGAAGGCGGGCATCTGGATGTGTGCGATCTTCCGTTGGAGATTCAGAATACTCATTATGAATGTTCGGATGATAATATCGGTAGTTTTGAACTGGCTGCTATGGAACGAAGGCATATTGCCCGCGTCCTGGAATATACGAAAGGCAACAAGACGGAAACTGCCCGCTTGCTGAAGATCGGTCTTACCACTTTGTACAGGAAGATAGAGGAATACAAAATATAATAATATGACTATCTGATTTCTTTTTTAGGGGTATATGAGCGATTAATCGTTCATATACTGATCTGTAATGTGAAAAAGAAATAGAAGATATGAATATTTGGAAGACTACACTGTTACTTGTTTTATTATTTACTGGTATCACCGTTCATGCACAAAAAGTAAAAATTTCATTGAATAGTGATGGAAATCTGACGATATGGAAAGTGAAAGCTCAGGCAGAAATTGAGCATCCTTCTGATATGATGACTACCCGATATGACACGAGGGATTGGGTCAAAGCAACTATGCCGGGAACGGTGTTTGGTTCGTATGTATTAGAAGGACTGGAGCCTGATCCGAATTTTGCTGATAATGCGTATAAAGTCGATAAAGCAAAATATGACCGTAACTTCTGGTATCGTACAGAGTTTAATTCGCCGGAGGTGGAAAACGGAGAAAGGGTATGGCTAAATTTTGAAGGGGTTAACCGTAAAGGAGAAATATTTTTTAATGGGACGCGTCTCGGGTTGCTTGATGGATTTATGCATCGGGGGAATTTCGATATAACCGATTTGCTGTCAAAAAACGGTAAGAATGTGCTTGCCGTCCTTGTGCATTGGGTAGGCACTCCGGTTCCCAATTATGCAAGTCCTACTTATATGTCATGTGCCGGCTGGGATTGGATGCCTTATGTTCCCGGTCTTTTGGCTGGTATTACTGACGACGTCTATTTGACAAAAACCGGCGAAGTGTCTATCGTCGATCCTTGGATACGTTCGAAAGTTCCTTCTAAAAACAAAGCGGTTTTAAGCTTGCAGTTGGAACTACGGAATCATACAGATATAGAGCAGAAAGGAGTGTTGAAAGGTATCATTCAGCCGGGCAACATTGAATTTACCGAAGATTTGGTAATTGAGGCAGGCAAACAGCGGACTTTTCTTCTGGATGATAGCAAGTTCAGTCAATTTATAATTCAGAATCCTGCTTTGTGGTGGCCTAATGGTTACGGACAGCCGAATCTTTATACCTGCGAACTGACTTATATGGTGAATGGTAAGGCTTCTGATAAACAGAATATTACATTTGGTATTCGTGAATACGGTTCCGAGCTGGTTGACGGTGTGCTTCATCTTAAAATAAATGGTGAACCTGTTTATGTAAAAGGAGGAAACTGGGGAATGAGCGAATATATGTTGCGTTGTCGGGGTGAAGAATATGATCTTAAATTGAAACTTCACAATGAGATGCATTTTAATATGATACGCAATTGGATCGGTTCGGTTACGGATGATGAGTTTTATGAAGCTTGCGATAAATACGGCATTATGGTGTGGGACGACTTCTGGTTAAATTCAAATTCGAATCTTCCGGATGATGTTTTTGCTTTCAATATGAATGCAGTGGAAAAGATCAAGCGTTTGCGTAATCATGCTTGTATTGCAGTGTGGTGTGGTGATAATGAGGGGTATCCGTTACCGCCTCTTAATAAGTGGCTGGAGGAAGACGTTAGAACATACGATGGGGGTGATCGGGCCTATCATGCCAATTCCCATAGTGACGGCCTTTCCGGGAGTGGACCTTGGACTAATTCTCATCCTAACTGGTATTTTACCAAAGCCCCTTATGGATATGGTGCCAATATAACCAAAGGATGGGGATTCCGTACAGAAATAGGTACAGCTGTCTTTACTACTTTCGATAGCTTTAAGAAATTTGTGCCCGAAAAAGATTGGTGGCCACGTAATGAAATGTGGGACAAGCATTTCTTTGGCAATTCGGCGGGGAACGCCAGTCCCGACAAATATTTCTCTACCGTAGAGTTCAATTATGGTAAAGCGAAAGGTATTGAAGATTTTTGCCGGAAAGCTCAATTAGTGAATGTTGAGGTGAATAAAGCGATGTACGAAGGCTTTCAACATCATATTTGGGAAGATGCTTCCGGCATATTGACTTGGATGGGGCAGTCGGCTTATCCTTCATTGGTATGGCAAACCTATGATTATTATTATGACTTGACGGGGGCTTACTGGGGAATCAGAAAGGCGTGTGAACCGGTTCATATTCAGTGGAGTTATGCTGATAATAGTGTAAAAGTGATCAATACCACTTTGAAAGAGCAGAAAGGACTTACGGCTACAGGTAAAGTCTATAATCTGGATGGGAAAGAAATGGGGCGTTATAGCCAGTCTGTAGTTTTGGATGCCGCCGCTAATAAGGATTCCTATTGTTTCCATCTGAATTTTACAACAGACAACCTTGCTTTCGGTAAGAAAGCGGTTGCTTCCTCCATTTCGGCAGATGCCGGAGAGCCAAGTGCCGCGATTGATGCCAGTGATGGCAGTCGTTGGGCGAGTGAACCCCGTGATGAAGAATGGATTTATGTTGATCTGGGTGAACCTACTGAAATAGCCTCTGTCATATTGAACTGGGAGGCTGCTCATGCAAAAGCTTATAAACTGTTGATTTCGGATGATGCAATAAACTGGAAAGAAATTTATATCAATGAGGACTCTAAAGGCGGTGTCGAAGAGATTAAGATAAAACCTGTTCGTACTCGTTATGTGAAAATGCAAGGGTTAAAACAGGCTACTATGTGGGGATATTCACTTTATGAATTTGAATTATATGGTAGAAAAAAGAAGCCAACGGATTTGACTCCTGTGCATTTCATCAAGTTGGAACTGAACGATGAAAACGGGCAACTGCTTTCTGATAACTTTTATTGGCGTTCCAATAAACCGGGAGACTATAAAGCATTGAATAATTTGCCGAAAGCCAAATTGCGCACAACATCAAGCTTAGTGGATAGTAATGGTAAGAAAGTGATTAAAGCAAAGATCGAAAATGTGGGATCATCAGTCGCTTTTGCTGTTCACGTACAGGCTATTCGCTCTTCTGATGGTGAGCGTATATTACCTGCTTTGATGAACGATAATTATTTCACATTGTTGAAAGGAGAGTCTAAAGATATTGAAATAGAATTTGATTCGGATTTGTTGCCTGATGGTAATTATAGTTTAAGTGTGATTCCTTATAATAAATAATATCGGGCGGACATTTCTTTAAATGAGGTAAACACGGTTGTAGCAACATCGGTTTTATGACTTGGTTTTACCAGTCTTTGTGTTTGTCTATGATTTTTCAAATGTAGTCGTGATTCATCGTAAACTTTAAGAAAAGTTTATTGATGAATCCGCTACATTAAAATGCCTCATAGAATTGTGAGGATGCCGGCAGTGACGGGAGTATATTATGATAATGCCGCAATGCCTGTCCCTATCAGGTTTGCGTTATTCATACTTTTTATATCCACTTCAATATCTTCCAGGCCGAATAACTGAAGTAGTTCTCTCAGTTTTTCCATAACGAGAATGTTATAGTTTTTATCCTTCCTGTTTTCACTCCAGAAAAGGCTGCCTTCGGCTACCAGGCAAACCTTTCGTATATCCTTATTATAGGATTTCAGTAACATGATAAGCCCCGTAAGTGAGGCGGCAACCAATTGTGCGGATCTGCCATAAATCCATTGTGCTACCTGTACATATACATCCTTGTAGATGTCCGGGTAATTCATAATGGAAGTCAGTTTCTGTGCGTCGAATTTCTCTTCAAACTCTTCCAGCGGAAAGGCTGTTTTCAGTATGTCTCCCAGATACATACCGGATACCGCTTTCTCAAAACGTTGCTTTCCCGGATTACCGGAAATAGCGTCAACGGTATCATCTACCGCAGTCAGAAAGGGCGGATGGAAATTGCCTGATTCCAAATTGACAGGAATCAATCCATGTGCATTGCATGACTGATCCAGTTTTTCAATTTTATCGGCAGGGATAAAAGTTGCCATATTGGTTCCTGTCCCTACGATGAGGCCGATATATGCATCATAACTATTGTCTGTGAGACCTGCGAATAAACTGGCTATAGTATCGTTTACTACCTTGATGCCTGTAAACTTAATTTTGTTTCTTTCATTCAGATAGTCGAGTAAAGGTTTTCCGATAAATTCTCTAACCATTTCTTTAATATCTACTCCTTTTGTCCAGCGTAACAGTTTGGCGTCTCCACCCGGTACGGACTCGGCCGGATAAGAAAAACAATAACCGATAGGCATTTCTTCCTCACGTTTGATTCCTATAATCATATCGGCGAGTTCTTTGAATAACTCTTCGCGGGTATATCCGACGGACTTCATAATTGACATGTCTTTTTTCCAGCCATTGTTCGGGTGAACGGTTGGTGTTGCTTTGTCGAAATCTACGATTGCCACCCGATAATTGGTTCCTCCCAGGTCAAGTACCAGTGACTTTCCTTTAATATGGGTTGTTTTTGGAGCAATGAAAGTAGGAATGCATTGTATCTCTGCATTTTCCGTTTTTAACCCTTCTTCTGTTTTATCCCGAAATGAGCATACAATCGCTTTGAGCTGTTCATTATCTAACTTAAAAATGTTTTTTTCCATGACATTGACTTTTTATAGTATAAAATATCCTTGTCTTTGAATAACAACTGAAGGTGGATTTTGCTCGGGAATGCCCAATCTTTATTTGCCTGTATCTGATAATTATGTATTTGTTTTTTCAATTAATAAAAACTATATTTGTTTGAAAAATAATTTGATACATGAAAGAGCGGTCTCCAGTTAAAAAGAATATACTAAAATTGATTCCTTTTATAGAGATTATTGCAGGAATCATTTTTCTCTGTTTGGAGATTCATGACTATCGTACTTTGTATTCTATGGCCGAAGCTGATGCAATGTATGGGGGACTTGCTGATTTTTGTAAGTACAAAGAGAATGTATTTTGTCCGGCATTTTTCTGGATAATTGTTATACTGACAGGACTCAGTTATTGGAAAAATAAAAAGATATATTGGATTTTAACGCAGGCATTGGTGTTTATGGTCTTTTTTAGAGCTATGTTTTCGTTTTATGCCATTTTTATAGAGTTAAATCCAGTAGTCTTTTATATTCTTCCACTTTTGTACTCTACAGTATTCTTTGTGGTAGAAAGAAAGTTGTTTAAAATCAAGCAAATAGATTCTGTTGATATTACAGTTAAAACAAAAATCACGGGGATCGGAATAGGTATCTTATGTACTATCATTTATTTCCTGCTCTTTTTGACCGTTTTTTGCTTAATATGATAGCCGTCTATATTTATTTTTCCACAGTGATTTGATAGCCGTTTTGCTCTCATGCTCTAACAGTTCGTCTGTATGCCTTTATTCATCGATGTTTTAGCAGTTAGAGATCCAATGGTAGCAGAGTGAGAGCAAGTGTTTGCTCTCACTCTGCTGAATCGTATTACGTATCTTTTATTAAATGTTATATCTTGATATACAGTATATTATCTTCCGATGTGTCAGCGCTTAATAATTGCTAAATCAGTCATTAATAACTGATCCCCCGTGTGTATTATTGGCTGATAAATTCTTTCTTTCTCTCTTTCTTTCTGAAATAACAGGTCAATTGCCCCCGCTTCTACTGTCGATCTAATCGGACCATACGGTTGTTTCACTCATTCCCTACGCTTGAAGCACTGTTTTCAAGCGTCCGAAACCTTGTTTTCACGGCTTTGAAACTTTAGTTTCAAGCCGATGGAACTCTAGTTCCAAGCTGGAGAAACAAAAGTTTCAAACGGGAGAAACTAAAAAGCTCTATATAGACCAACCAACAGCCCATAAGTAACCATTGACAACAAGGCAGTGTGACAGCAAAATTTGCCGTCACACTGCCATCACCTACTGTTGTCACCTCATTAATTATTCATATTCAATCAATTACACCCGACAACGTGACAGATGACAGCAAATTATAGTTTTTTATTTTCATAGAGAGCTTGGCTGACACGTAAGTAGGGGTTGACTGAAAAGTCGGTAGTATCTCCATTCTCCTCCTTCTGGAAGGAGGAGTGGTCGCAGACCGAGGTGGTAGGAGAAATAATGTTTGTTCCTATTTCTTTGTAAATGAAAGGATTATGTATTCACCTACCACCTCCCCCTACGGGTACTCCTCCTTCGGGAAGGAGGAGATTTAAGATACTATTGACTTTTTAGTCAGCTCCAATAGAGGTAGAACCGACTTTTTAGTCAGTCCCCATAAGAATGTTAATCCAATTGTTGCGGATGGCATAGTTTTTTCTTTTTCAAACTTTGTCCTTCCCCCTATTTCCTCTTCATTTCCCTGGTGCATCCACCTGCGCCCGCCCTCCTTACGCGCGTGTGAATATAATTATGTGCATGCCTTTCCTCTGTTCCTCCTACATCCAAGAATTTTATGTTCTATAACATCCTTATGATTCAACACTTTAGCGAGTCTTTTCAAAAATAATTCAAAAAAAGAGTGATTTAAGTT
>ERZ791884.1578-NODE-1578-length-15556-cov-3.453842_pt1 | contig 15556 bp, 17 predicted proteins | sample MGYA00509941_ERZ791884 | MGnify/ENA primary metagenome ERZ791884 (study PRJEB30046, sample SAMN00792095) | human gut metagenome | study: EMG produced TPA metagenomics assembly of the A metagenome-wide association study of gut microbiota in type 2... | reverse complement strand
GCATCATAAAAATAATATATCAAAGGCAGTGAAAGAAGCAGGCTGACCTTAAGAAGAAAGACGAGGATGAAAAATGGACGAGTTATATCAGATCATCGAGCAGAAAATAAAAGCTTCCGGCTATCCGAGAGAGATTTCAGGAGCAAAGGTATATAATGATATTTGTGACCAGATCGAAGGAAAAGAAAATGGAGAGTATCTTCTGCTGTCAAAATTTGAGGATGATGTAGTTTTTGAATACCATATTACGGTGAAAGAGTTTAATCTTGGAATTCTGACTATGAAAGCACCGGAAGGTGTATTTGAAGCAGATTTTGATGCAGAGTAAAATTTTGCTTATATTTCAGAAAAAAATGTGATACAATAAGCATCGTGCAAAAATGAAATAGCGAAATAATAACGACATTAAATATTATTGCGGCCCATGTCTGATAGCTGCGATGTATTTGATGTCGTTTTTATATGTCAAGAAAGCGTACTTTTTTGATATATAAGATATTCCAGGCTATTCATACAAGTAAAGGAGAGAAGAAAATGCCAAAAACTAAAATTCAAAGTATTGTATTTACCGCAATGAGGGTATTCTGCATGTTTATGTTTCCCGACAGCACTTTTACTGCAAATATTTTTTGTAGGTCCATTTGTACGTCTGATGTTCAGAAATGCATCCAATGGAGACGTGATGGCGTGCCGGAGAGTGACGGACAGCAGGATTGCCAATATATTTGAGGACAGACTGGCGGATGTATGGGTCTGTCAGATGGAAAAATACAGAGAATATGACCGATTTATAAAATGTAGTAAATGCGAGCTGAAAGCGTGGTGCAGAGGTTGTCCGGCAGTAGCAAATGGAACGAATGGTGATTTTTACGGGGCAGATCCTCAGTGCTGGAAGATAAAAAATGAAAGAACGGGGGAGCGATTATCATGTTGATGGATCTGATAAAAAAATCTTTCATATAAAAAGCTCTCTCATATAAAAAATCCATCAATCGGACTATCTGCCGGATTGATGGATTTTTGTCGGGGATATTCCCCGATCATCATTCTGTAATTTATTTGAGCTCAACAATCTGAGTAAGATCAGTTATCATGTTCGTCTTCGAAAGGATCTTCATAATCCTCGTCCTCGTCGTCATCTTCATAGTAATAATCTCCGCCTCTGGAGGCAATACCAAGAATCAGTGAGATGACTGCGAAAGCAGCACTTACACCGGCAACAATCAGCAGTTCCAGTTCGCTTCCGCGTTTCAGGAATGCAAATCCGGCACTTGCCAGATAGAACAGCATTGGTGCAAGGAATGCAAAGATCGTATAACGATTCACCATGATGAAATACAGCAGAGCTGAAACCAGCATGCAGAGTGCCAAAATCACATAAACCATACCGGAAGTAGCAGAACCGTCTGAAGAGGTGCTGCTCAGTCCAAGTGTAAATCCTCTGTACATCAGATATCCGAAACCGAGAAGTGAGAGGATACCAAGGATGATACGGGCAGGTCTGAATCTTGGTACATCATCATATTCGTACTCATCATCATCATACTCATCGTCGTACTGCTCTTTTTTCTTTGTATCTTTTACTTTCTTCTCATCAGGATCTTCGTCCTTTTTCTTCTTTTTGGCAAATTTGCTGTCAGGATCTGTCGCAAGCATCTCTTCATATCCTTTGCGTACTGCCTTTTCACGCTTTGTACGAACCTGCTCTGCAGGAATATTTCCATATTTCTGCTCATCAGAAGCTTTATTAGTATCAGAAGCTTCTTCAGGATGACGCTTCTTGACCGGTTTCTTTGCGGACGCCTTTTTCTCCCCTGGCGTCTTTGTGGAAAGCGGTTCTTCTGTAGAAGCAGGTCTGACTTTCTTTTTGACTGGTCTTTTTTCCGGTTTCTCGGAAATTTCAGCAGTTTCATCATTACTGATCGGTCTTGAAGCCTTCGGACGTACAGGTTTTCCTTCTGCGTCTGTCAGTCTGCGTCTTTTCGCAGGTTTTGCTCCGGCTTTCTTTTCGGTTTCCTTTACTTTTTCAGCGTCAGAGCCGGCAGCAGATCTTTTGACTGGAGGCTTTTTGGCAGCCGGGCTTTCTTCTGCTGCACCCTTCTTGGATACGGATGATTCAGCAGGTCTGACAGCGACTTTGCTTTCAGCTTTATCGACTGGCTTTGCTTCTGCCGGTTCAGCCTCTTTTTTTGCAGCTATTTTCCTGGCACGCTGCCTGTCGAGATTCCACTGCTTCTTACAGTCACGGCAGACTGCATATTCGTTGAAGATCGGATCTCCGGATTCCGTTGTGCCGACTTGTCTTTTCATACGCTCAAGTTCTTTACCACATGATGGACACTTCATATTAATTATGTACTCCTCTCCTTGTCAATGACAAAATTAATAACAGAAGTATTATAGCATTTTGTGTCAGTTTGGACAATGGAAAAATCAAAGATATAGATGGAAACTGTCGAGGAATGGAAAAAATAAAGTAGTAGACTTTACAAATTTAGTGTGCTAAAATGTAACAGTAATTAAACGAGGGTGAAAAGGAGATTGGTTTCATGAGCAAGAAAATAAGGACTGAGGCGGTTGATTATCTTTTTAATGCCATTTTAAGCCTTGAAAATAAAGAAGAATGTTATACTTTTTTTGAAGATATCTGTACGATCAACGAACTGCTTTCGCTTTCCCAGCGTTTTGAAGTGGCAAGGATGCTCAGAGAGCAAAAGACATATCTTGAGATAGCAGAGAAGACCGGAGCGTCTACAGCAACGATCAGCAGAGTCAACCGTTCACTGAACTACGGAAATGACGGATATGATATGGTCTTTGAGAGAATCGGACTTACAGAAAAGGAAGAAGATTCATCAACTGCAGAAGAATAGAAAGTGGAAAGATAGTTCGGAGAAAAGTATGAGCGGATCTTTGGCCGGGGATCTTCGGACGCAGAATACAAAAGACACGAACCTGTGGCTGCAACCATTGGAACGTGTCTTTTTTTAAATATCAGTCCTTCTTATTCTTAGAAGAAGGAGCTGCGATATCATCAATAATCCGTTCGATCATCATCTTTTTCAGATATACGTCGAAACTGAGATTACAGATAAAAGCAAACTTCTGGAGAGTATCCCTGTCTTCTCCGTCAGGAAGTTGGTCAAAAGCTTCTCCTGCCTTATCATAAGCGGAAGATACGCTGTCTTTCAGCGAGTCGAGCCGTTCTTTTTCCATGTGGCAGAGTTCTTCATAAATAGAGGAAAGTTCCATTGTATCATTTCCGGAGAAATATTTTTCCGTCAATGGCTTTAGTACCGTTTCGATATCTTTGATCGACAAAATACTTTTAAAATAGTAGATAAAAATGAGAAGCAGCATATGCTCCCGGGAATACTTCTTCTTCACAGGCGGCGGAAGAAGATTGTTCTTTGTATAATTGTTGATCATGGTCTTGGTAAGGATCTTATCCTCTTTATATCGCTTGGTAGAAGCGAGCTGTTCATCCATAAAAGTAGTGACTTGATCCATATAAAGATCAATATTCGGGATGTCACCCGGATGCACATATTGAAGATGGGAAAGTTCATTTAAAATGCTGTTAAGCATATCATTCATATCTATAGTCATGTTATCACCTCAATAGACTCATTATATAGTATTTAAAACTATATGGCAAGTAAAAACTCAGAATAATGCAGAGGAACAGTAACAGAATGATCTCGACGAAATTAAGAATAACATAGACTTGACAATCAAGAATGTATGTTCGATAATGGAAGATACAAATGATGGGTATGCAGAGGCATAATCAGTAGATAGGAGAGCAGTTTTATGAGTATTTATGATAAATTGAACGAACCCCAGAGAGAGGCGGTATATCATACAGATGGACCTCTGTTGATCCTGGCGGGTGCAGGTTCGGGAAAGACCCGGGTACTGACGCACAGGATCGCATATCTGATCGAAGAGCGGAATGTGAATCCGTGGAATATCCTGGCGATCACGTTTACGAACAAGGCAGCAGGAGAGATGAGAGAAAGGGTGGATTCCCTGGTGGGTTTTGGCTCGGAAAGCATCTGGGTAAGCACTTTTCATTCGATGTGTGTGCGGATTTTAAGAAGATTTATAGACCGGCTTGGGTATGATAACCGTTTTACGATCTACGATACAGACGATCAGAAGACTCTGATGAAAGAAGTCTGTAAAAAGGTCGCCATTGATACAAAGGTTTTTAAAGAGAGAAGCCTTATGTCGGCGATTTCTTCTGCCAAGAATGAACTGATCCTTCCAGATGAGTTTGAACTGAATGCAGGAGGAGATTTTGCAAAGCTGAAGATTGCAAAAGTATACCGTGAGTATGAGGCACAACTGAAGGCGAATAACGCACTGGATTTTGATGATCTGCTGGTGAAGACGGTTCAGCTTCTGCAGACGCAGCCGGATGTGCTGGAGAATTATCAGGAGCGGTTTCGCTATATTATGGTCGATGAGTATCAGGATACGAATACAGTGCAGTTCCAGCTTGTAAGACTGCTTGCCGGAAAGTATCGGAATCTGTGCGTGGTGGGAGATGATGACCAGTCGATCTACAAGTTTCGTGGAGCGAATATCCGCAATATTCTGGATTTTGAGCATGAATTTTCAGATGCCTGTGTCATAAAGCTGGAGCAGAATTACCGCTCCACGGGCAATATCCTGAATGCAGCGAACCGGGTAATCGCCAATAATAAAGGCAGGAAAGAAAAGACTTTATGGACTGCCAACGGGGAGGGAGAGCTGGTTCATTTAAGGCAGTTTGATACAGGATATGATGAGGCGGATTTTATTGCAGAAGATATAAAAAAGGAAGTAAGGGCAGGAGCATCATATAATGACCACGCGGTGCTTTACAGAACGAATGCACAGTCCCGTCTTTTGGAAGAAAAATTTGTTGCGATGAATGTCCCGTACAAGATTGTGGGCGGTGTCAACTTTTATGCCCGCCGGGAGATCAAAGATCTGCTTGCGTATTTAAAGACGATTGATAATGGAATGGATGATATTGCGGTACGAAGAATCATTAATGTGCCAAAAAGGGGCATTGGTCTGACTACGATCAACCGGATCCAGGAGTCTGCTGCAGAACGTGGGCTTGGATTTTATGAGACGCTGATGGCTCCCGAGTTGATCCCTGGAATCGGAAGAAGTGCAGCAAAGCTGGATTCTTTTGCAGCTCTGATCGAATATTTTAAAGGGCTTACCGGACAGATGAGCATTACGGATCTGCTGCGGGAAGTGATCGAAAAGACGGGATATATGGAGAGTCTGGATTCCGAGGATAAAGAGGATGCACAGGCGAGAAAGGAAAATATTGATGAACTGATCAATAAGGCAGCCGCATACGAAGAGGCAGCAGAAGATAGAGATGAACCGGCTACATTGAGTGCTTTTCTGGAAGAAGTGGCGTTGGTTGCGGATATTGACAGTCTGGATGAAGAACAGGATTATGTTGTCCTTATGACACTGCACAGTGCCAAAGGGCTGGAGTTCCCTCATGTATATCTGGCAGGAATGGAAGATGGCTTGTTTCCAAGTTATATGACGATCACATCAGACGACAGAGATGATCTTGAAGAAGAAAGACGGCTTTGTTATGTGGGGATTACAAGAGCAGAGCAGGAGCTGACGCTTACCTGTGCAAGAAGAAGGATGGTCAGAGGCGAGACCCAGTATAATAAGATTTCACGTTTTATTAAGGAAATTCCGGCAGAACTTCTGGATACAGGAAGCCGCAGGATTGAACCAGAGACGGAAGTGCCGGTACAGCAGAATACATATGCACATGCAAGAGAAGCATTCCGGGCAAGGGCTTTCGGTGCGGCTTATAGCAACGGGGCAGGAAAAAGCAGCGGAGTTTCTTCGGGTAAGAGCAGCCAGGGACTGGCATCTCTTCAAAAAGGCAGCCAGCTTGCAGCAGGATCAGGTGGCAGTCCTGATTATGCAGAAGGAGACCGGGTGCGTCATGTGAAGTTTGGGGAGGGAACCGTTCTTGAGATTCGGTCCGGTGGCAGAGATTATGAAGTAACGGTGGATTTTGACAGTGCAGGAGTCAGGAAGATGTTTGCAAAGTTCGCAAAACTGGTAAAGATTTCATAGGTTTGTGGACTGTCAGCCGATCAGAAAAGATGATTATGATGTGAGAACCGGGACAGAGTTTTTAGGAAAAATCTCCGAAAGCGGTAGTAATAACAGAGCTTAAGTGTTATAATATACAAAAATCAGTCGTAACCTGTGAGAGGTTAGAAAGGATGTGCAGATATGAATAAAAAATTAGAGGATATGATCGCTGAATCAAAATTAAAAGAAATCCTGCATAAGAACGAGGCAGAGAAGCAGAAGAATGCGGTTGTATGGGTACTTGCAATTATTGGTGCGATTGCAGGAATCGCAGCCATTGCATATGCGGTATTCCGTTTTGTGACACCGGATTATCTGGAAGATTTTGAAGATGATTTTGATGACGATTTTGACGATTATTTCGATGAGGATGATCAGGTATAAGTTCAGGTATAAGTTCAAGATGGTAATAGCACAGTAAGAAGAATACAGACAGGATGTGACGGTTGGAGTACACCCTGTCTGTTTTGTTTGTTGGGAGGAAATAATGAAAAAAGGACAGATCTATGAAGGCATAATCGAGAGAGTGGATTTCCCGAATAAGGGAATGATTTATATTCCGGAGGAAGAAAAATATGTCACGGTGAAAAATGGTATCCCGGGTCAGAAAGTCCGCTTTATGATCAATAAATTTAAGCGGGGAAATGGAGAAGGAAGACTTCTGGAAGTGCTGGAAAAATCACCGCTGGAGACCAGGGAGCCGGTCTGTAGTATTTTCCCGGCCTGTGGTGGATGCATGTACCAGACTATGTCCTATGAAGAACAGGTAAAGATGAAAGAGGGACAGATCCATCGGATCATGGATCCTGTCGTAAAGGGCGATTATATTTTTGAGAGTGTAAAAGAAAGTCCAAAAGAGTTTCATTATCGTAATAAAATGGAGTTTTCTTTTGGAGATGAATATAAGGACGGTCCGCTTTCTCTCGGACTGCATAAAAAAGGAAGCACATATGATGTCCTGACAGCAGCAGACTGCCAACTGGTCCATCGGGATATGAATCAGATCCTTTCCTGTGTTCTTGCATATTTCAGGAAGTGGAATGTAAGCTATTATAAGAAAATGCAGCATACCGGATATCTGCGGCATTTACTTCTGAGACGGGGGGATACGACCGGAGAGATTCTGGTGAACCTTGTAACGACTACGCAGGAAGAGCATGACCTGACAGAATTAAAAGAACAGTTACTGGAGCTTCCTTTGGAAGGAAAGATCGTAGGAATCCTTCATATCCTGAATGATTCACTTTCAGATGTTGTAAAAAGTGATGAGACAAGAATCCTTTATGGTCAGGATTTCTTTTATGAAAAGCTGCTCGGACTGCAGTTTAAGATCACCCCGTTTTCTTTCTTCCAGCCAAATTCCAGGGGAGCAGAGGTATTGTATGAGACTGTCCGGGAATACATCGGAGATATTGAGAATAAGACAGTTTTTGATCTGTTCAGTGGAACCGGAACAATCGGTCAGGTGCTGGCTCCGGTTGCAAAGAAAGTGATTGGTGTGGAGATCATCGAGGAGGCAGTAGAAGCTGCAAAAGAAAATGCTCTCCGCAATGGACTTTCTAATTGTAAATTCATAGCAGGCGATGTATTTAAGGTGCTGGACGAGATCGAGGAGAAGCCGGATGTGATCGTCCTTGATCCGCCGAGAGATGGTATCCATCCGAAAGCACTGCCTAAGATTCTTGAGTATGGAGTGGACAGGATCGTTTATATTTCCTGCAAGATGACCAGTCTTGCACGGGATCTTGAGATGATGCAGATGGCGGGATACCGGGTGGAGAAGATGACGGCAGTCGATCAGTTCTGTGAGACCGTTCATGTAGAAAGTATTGTGCTTCTGTCCCACAAGTCACCAGATAGCAAGATTAATGTGAAAGTGGAATTTGGAGAAGATGATGATAAGATATCGTTGAATGCAATTGCGGAACGAGCGAAGAAATATCAGCCGAAACCGAAAATCACATATAAAATGATACAGGAGTATGTTGAGAAGAAATATGGATTCAAGGTACATACTGCATATATCGCAGAAGTAAAAAGGTCTCTGGGGCTGACCATGTATGATGCCTCTAATGCTGTGGAAGAATTGAACCAACCGAGAAAGCATCCACCGAAAGAGAAAGTGGAGGCAATAAAGGATGCTCTTAAATATTTTGAGGTGATTTGATGGAAGAAAGTACATATCAGATTGCGGAGAAAATCAGTAAACTTTATCAAGAAGCGTATGGTGTCTATTTGCCATTGGTTGAAGATGTGTGCAGCAGAAAAGTATCAGAAGATGTGGGAAGATGAAAGTAAGAAGTAAAAGACTTTAAGTAAGATGTTAGTAACAAGAAGAACATATTGGACATGGTTGTAGGAGGTGCAATGGGAAAGGTAATAAAAGAAACGATTCATGCCAATGGGATAGATATCGGAATTTACACGCAGGACTTTGAAAATGAATTTATTTCATTGACAGATATCGCTCGATATAAAAGTGATGACCCAACAGCGGTTATACAAAATTGGATGAGAAATCGAGATGTAATAGAATTTTTGGGATTATGGGAAAGGCTGCACAATCCAGATTTTAACCCCCTCGAATTCGAGGGGTTTAGAAAGCAGGCAGGAGCAAACGCATTTACAATGTCACCAAAGAAATGGATAGAAACTACGAATGCGATTGGTATTGTATCAAAAGCGGGACGTTATGGCGGAACATATGCTCATAGTGATATTGCTATGTCTTTTGCAACGTGGATTTCTCCAGAATTCCAGTTATATATCATGAAGGATTACAGGAGATTAAAGGCAGATGAGAATAGCCGGTTATCTTTGAATTGGAACTTAAACAGAGAAATATCTAAACTAAATTACAGGATACATACAGATGCAATTAAGGATAATTTGATTCCACCAGAATTAACACCTGCGCAGGTGGCATATACCTATGCCAATGAAGCGGATATGTTGAATGTTGTTTTGTTTGGTAAGACAGCGAAACAGTGGAAAGATGAAAATTCAGCAGCAAAAGGGAATATGCGGGATGTGGCAACTCTAAATCAGTTGTTGGTGCTTGCAAATTTGGAAAGTTATAATGCAGTATTGATTAATCAGGGGAAGATGCAAAAAGAGAGAATGGAATTACTCCGGCAATTAGCTGTACAGCAGTTGCAGACATTGGAAACAGTAAGTTTAAATGATTTACCGAAGTTAGGAACGGACTTGTAGGAGGATTGAATTTTTGAAAATCAGGCAAAAATACAAAGTTAAGAGGGCAGGGAATGAATTAGTTGAATAAGTGGAATGTATAAGCTGTTTCGTTCGGATATCGTCATCATGCTAATAAAATATAAAGAATATGGAGATTATTGGGTAGAAGTGATGTGAGTAGAGGAGAATGGTGATATGCCTATTATTAAGAAATCATTCGGAAAGAATTATTTGCAGTGTTACGAAAGTGAAAAAGGAAAAACATATAGTTGTGAGCAAATAAGAAAATCCTGGGATAATAAAGTAAATTATGTGACAGAAAATAGTTTAAAAAATACAAAAGAAGAGGCACAGAAAGAGTTTGTGGATGCCTTTATCCTTAGACTCCTCAGTGAGAAAAAACTCTGGAAGATTGCCCATGCAAATATCGTTGATTCAGCCGGAAACATTACCGATGGTCGTGCGATGCTCGATAAACTGAGCAGTCCGCTGATGCTTGAGAATATTAACACGATTTTGAAAAACAACCCGGTTCTGCTGGAAACATGGCAGACCATTGCACTGGAAGATATTCTGGGAAGAGAACTTATTGTGGATTCCTGCTATGTTCCTATTGAGGGACAGGCTCTGAGAAAGAATCTCATGTCTCTTTCTGTGTAAAATACGGAGGCAAGATGTCATATGCTGTTATTTTCTACGCTACTTGAAATCAATGATACAATGACAAAGGACTCCTTTATCCAGCTGGTTCTGGAGTGGAATCAGGGCAGTCCTCATGAAGAAAATATAATTCAAGGTATCGAATGGAATGGCGAACGAAATGTCCGATATGGTACCGAGACACTGTGGCTTGCTATCGAGGAATACCGAAATGAGAACATCATCGCGGTTCGCTATGAAAAAACCGAAGCAGATGGTGTGGTCTGGGATACCGACTACGTTATGAATTTTAATGACATGAGAATGTCTATTCAACTCGATCGTAGTTATTTGGAAGAGGCGCTGGCCGTTGACCCAACCTTTTCTACACCGCATTTTATCACTCTACTGATAGAACACGGCTATTTGAAGGATGATGGAATTTTGCCAATGCTCCGCAAGCCGATTTTCATTAAAGCTGATAATGTCGACTTGTTGACGGATGTAATCAATGGCACTTCAAGGTATAGACTCCCTGTTGTGTATATCTCCAAAACATACTACGGTGAAGATCCGGTGGATATTTGGAAATTATCTGGAAGGTTGAAAGGTGTTGCCCATGTGCTTGTTGAAGAAGGTACATGGCTGAACGAAAGAATCCGTCGGCAGTGTGATAACAAAAATGAATTCAACGGTGCTATCGGTGTATACTTCCCCAATAGTGCATATGGTCATAAGAAGTATCTATATCGTGCATACGATGGAATTGATGCTGTTTTGTCTGAAAAGGTTATTCGTAGTGTAATTCAGTACTGCAACGCTCAAATGATGGATAAGCTGTATACTTGGCAAGGCGTAAATAATGCACTTCTTAGAGATCGATTGAGTATGAGAGGTGCAGAATTGCTGGCGGCTGAATCTGAGAAAAACCGCGTGGCAGCAGAAGCAGATGAACTGATTGAATCTGTAGACGAGGACATTCAAAAGCTGAAAAAACAGGTTGAAGAATTGACCCATGCAAATGAAATCCTTACTTACGAGAACCAAGGGTTGCGTTCTAAAATGAGTAGTGCAGATAATATGCCGATACTGTATTTGGGCGAAGAGGAAGAATTTTATCAAGGCGAAATCAGAGAGATGATTCTGGACGCTATTGCTGAGAAACTCAAAAATCTTGGTGAGAAGACAAGAAGATGGGATGCTCTGACTGATGTGCTTAATGCTAACGATTATCAGAATATTCGAGACGAAAGAGAACGCACCGTGAAGATTTTGTTTAAGGATTACAAAACCTTATCGGCTTCAATGCGTCAGCAGCTTTTAGAATTGGGCTTTGAGATTACTGAGGAAGGTAAGCATTATCGACTCACCTATTACGGCGATGGACGATATAAAACCACGATTGCTAAGACTGGAAGTGACTGGCGTGAGGGAAAAAACATTGCATCTGTAATCCTTAAGAGCATGATGTGATGGAATGGGCAATAAAGGAGCACACTATGAAAGCGATAGATACAGAATTGACAAAGTTTTTAGGGGCAGAGGCTCAATACTATGTTCCTATTTATCAGCGAAAATATAGCTGGAAGAAGGATAATTGCTTAAAATTGATAGATGACATTCTAAAGGTGGCAAAAGATAATGAAAGGCCTTGTCATTTTATTGGCTCTGTCATCTATCTTGCAAAGCAGGACGCGATGCATGCTTCCGCAGTAAAGGAATATTTGGTGATTGACGGACAGCAGCGTCTTACTACAATCTCAATTGTGTTACTTGCTCTTGGGGACTACACAAGAGCGAAAATAGTTGATGATGTTGATTATAATAAAGCAACCACATCATTAGAAAAATTGTCTCGCAGATATCTGACAAATGAGGACGAGACTGGGGATACATATTACAAAGTAAGGTTAAATGAAGAAGACTTCTATGCATGGATGAAACTTCTTGAAAATCGAACTAAGCCGGATGATATTAAAAGGAGCAAGATTTTCGAGAATTATGGAATCATCTACAAGGCTCTTTGTGACAGTAATGTTGAACCTCAATTGGTGTATGATGGAATAAAAAAGCTGAGATTAGTCGACATCTGTCTTGTTCCCGAAGATAATGCACAGTTAGTATTTGAGACGGTGAATAGTACAGGATTGCCGCTTTCTACTGCTGACAAAATTCGCAATTTTCTCCTGATGACAGTCGAGCCGTCAAAGCAGACAAAACTGTATCTGGAATATTGGCATCCTATGGAGAAAGCTCTCGGAATGGAATCTGGTGAGTCTTCTCAATTTGAAAGTTTCTTCAATTATTATATGACGTCTGTTTTGCAGCGGCAGTTAGTTGGAGATTATTATGATGTATTCAAAAATTACTACTATGAGAACAAAGCTGCTGGAACAGAAGGAATTGTAAAACAAATCCATCAGTATTCTAAGTACTATACAGAATGGAATACCGCTTCTGATAAAGGCACACGTATACAAAGAGCCTTATTTAAGGTCCGGAAGACAGGACAGTTTAAGATTACTCCAGCAATCTTAAAACTTCTCTCGGACAGAAATGATGGCCTCATCGTTGATGACGATGTTGTTGAAATTCTTACAATTATGGAATCGTATTGGATGCGTAGAGCTATATGTGCATTGCCAACTAATACTGCTGGACCAGTCTGTATTTCTATGCTGAAGAGCCTTAATGCTACCAATCAGTTAAAATCATTTAAAGCAAATCTCTTTTCGTTGACTTGGGCACAGAGAATGCCAAGTGATACTGAAATTAAGGACACGCTCAAAACCCTAAAAATTTATTCATTAAGTTCTTCCAGGACTAAAACAATTCTGGATAAACTTGAGAATAATAGAAGAAAAGAGTATGTTCCTACTTCGGAGTATACAATTGAACATATTATGCCGCAAACACTGTCTGATGATTGGAAATCTGACCTTGGAGCAGATGCGAATCGAATTCATGAAACCTATGTCCATACAATTGGCAATCTTACATTAACTGGGTATAATTCTGAGTATCAGAATAAGAGGTTCTCGGATAAAGTTGATTGTACTGACAAGGCAGGAAATGCCATAGGATATAGACACACACCAATAAAAATTAGCAGTTATTTGACAACTGTAAGCAAATGGGGCGAAGATGAAATTTTAGCCAGAGCAGAAATGCTATCAGATGAATTAATTACAATATGGAAGTATCCTAAAAAAGACTAATAGCAGATGTCTTTTGAAAGAATTAAAAAACTGCTATTTGTTTCCGAGAACTAATGATAATAACCGGGACGAAAGCGGTTAGTCGATTTGTTCCCGAGAACTATCGGGGGGGGGCAACCTGACATCAATACTGTTTCCTCGTCCCATGGCCTTTATCGTCACGGTCTACGCTCATTCGGTTGGCCATCAATGGATAGAGTGCGATGACTTCGCCCTTGCCATTTCGAATAATCTGCGCATAGGCATTTCCGTAAAGAAGCAGGTGCGTCATCAGGGTCTCCCGGAAGACAAAGGATGTCATTTCCGGATTTGGTTCATCGTGTATCAGGTGATACAGCGGATGCTTGATAGCCTTTTCCTTGCTGACGGAGTCGGTGTATTGATAAACATGAACCGGCAGGCCAGCAATAGACTCGGAAAGAATTCTGACGCAAGGGTAGACGGCAGTCATCTGCATGGCACTTCGCTCATTCACCGCTTTACCGGAATTACTGCCACCAAACAGGAAACGGTAAGTGCTGCCGTTAGTGCTGTTGGTGGGCTTGTCTCTTGACCGGAATAGTCCGCTTAAAATGCTCATAATAATCACACTCCTTCCTAAATTTGAGCAAAGAAAAGCACCTGCATTTGCAGATGCTTAACCTTAATCACGGTGACTTTCCCTTAAAAAATGGAAATGTTTAAGGGAAATATAAAATACTTAATGGTATTATTTTATTCTAAAATAGCAAGTGTTCTTTCCTGAGCCTTCACGTTTTAGTTCACCAGATGCGACTAATTTTCTTAGTGAGCCCTCTATAGAGCTGACGCTAAGCGAAGGGCAAAGCTCACGAATATTCTGCTTTGTGAAGCGACCTATTTTGTGTAAGGTTGCTCGTCTGACTGTTTCGAGAGCTGGCAACTTTGTTTCAACAAGTTCAAAACGTTCTTCGAAATCTTTGTATGCAGCAAGAACAGTACCAAGCAAATACTTGATAAATGGCACTGGGGCCTCTGTCCCTTCATGCCAGCCAATCTGTGCCTGACCAAGTGCGTCGTAATACAGATCCTTGTTCTTGGCAATCTTAGCTTCCAATGAAATATACTTGCCAACATAAAAGCCATTTCTGTATAACAGAAGTGTTGTAAGCAAACGGCTCATTCGTCCATTTCCATCATTGAACGGATGGATGCAAAGAAAGTCATGAATGAAGATTGGAATTGCAATCAGGGGTTCAACTTCCATATTTCCAATGACACGATTATATTCCTCACATATTCTATCTAAAGCTTGTGGAGTATCGTATGGAGCAAGTGGAGTGAACAGAGTTTCTACATGGCCATCTGGATAGGTGGCACTAATATAGTTTTGTACACTTTTAGTTCTTCCGGCCATAGGATTATTCATGTGGCTATACAATATTTTGTGAAGCTGTAAAATATAATTCTGTGTGATAGGAATTGCATCAAAGCTTTCGTGAATAATATTAAGAACATCGCGATACCCTGCAATTTCCTGCTCATCACAGTTCTTTGGTGTTGTTTTTTCTTCTACAATCTGCTTGATACGAGTGCTTGTTGTAACAATTCCCTCAATTGCGTTTGATGCCTCGGTGCTTTGTATTTTAGCAATCTCAACCAGTTTTTCTAATTCTTCAGGACGTTGTTTCAGGTACATTTCCTGTTTACCGGCCTCTTTATAAATTGCTGCAATTAAGCTAAGAACATCTGAATCCCACTTTTGCTTCTTGATTTCAGAGTAATTAAAAGTTCTCATTTCCTTCACCTCCGATTTTTCCCTTAAATATTACAACAAAATAAGGGAAACAGCAACACATTAAGGGGATTTCCACTTAATAGTATGCGTATTATAAGGTAAAGTATGCAGGGGTTATAGGAATAAGATCCCTCTGTCATCATAGACAGAAGCACCGGTATTATTTCCACAGCGGATCGCACGGTCAAGTCCTATAATCGTGGCAACTGCACCGTCGATTTTTTCTGTGGATTTTTCTTTGTCTGCTTTTACATTGCCAGCAGGATCAGTACGGATATAAATGTTATCCATCATCCAGAGGAGTACTGGATGACCGCTGTGGGCCAGCCTTTGTTCCAGTGTCAGCTTCATAGCATCCAGCGCACAGCCTGCTTCACCCACTGGTTCAGTCGCAACTGTCTGAATGAATTTTCTTCACCGGGATTCTGCTTGGCAGATTCGCAGGCGGCCTCTACCTTATCCATCCCAACCGTGATGCCGAGAGATGGGTTGGCTTTCTTCCAGACTTCAGGATCCGTCCAATCATCTGTTTCATGAAGACAATCCACAATAATTTGAATTTGCAAAAATCACCCAATGACGGTAAAATATATAAGTAAAGAATAGGGGG
>ERZ791884.1570-NODE-1570-length-15668-cov-2.649651_pt1 | contig 15668 bp, 16 predicted proteins | sample MGYA00509941_ERZ791884 | MGnify/ENA primary metagenome ERZ791884 (study PRJEB30046, sample SAMN00792095) | human gut metagenome | study: EMG produced TPA metagenomics assembly of the A metagenome-wide association study of gut microbiota in type 2... | reverse complement strand
CTTTTGAACGTATGTACCTGAACAGGTTTGCGCCCAGCACAGGATCTTCTTTCAATTCCCCTTGATTTAGTTCCAATACGATAGCGGCATTTTGTACCAAAGAATCCCCCACAATAAGGCCAGACAGTTTTCCATATTTGCCCGTGTGGGGTACGATTTTAATGTCCCCCTCCTGATCTAATAATATCCCTTTCATTGTTTCACCTTTTTATTTTCAATATCTTCAATACTGGTTTCCTGTAATGAACTGGATATATAAGAAGATAAAGCTGTTTTAAGTGCTGCTCCCCCATCATTAGGAGTTGGTATCCAACCTGAAAAATACTGTTTGAGCGAATTAATATCTTTTTCAATCAGATTTAATCTTTCGGTTAAATCGCGTACTTTGACCAAACCACCCAACGTCCCGTCATTTAATACTATTTCATCCACTTTGTCGGCAGAGATAAGGAAAGCATCTGTTTCCTGCCCTTCGATGATTCCGATTAGGCAGGTTGTGCCTATTTCGGGAAAGAGGCAAACCGAAGAAAGCCCTAACTGTACATCATAATATCCAAGTCCGTCAACAATACCTGTTACATCCATCGTCTTTTTATCCCGGTCAATCCTATCAACCGTTACCCACCTTAATTGCGCCTGTTTCGCATTGTCAGACAGTTTACCGAACGCGTCCCGCAATTGTTCGTCAGTTGTCATTCCGCACGTCCTCCCAATTCGATTTTTTGACGGTAAGTTGCATCATCGTTAAAGTCCTTTGTCACCTTTTCGACATAATAACTTCCGTTCATTTCAGGAGTAATTTCACTTTTCAGGTCGATTGTCATCCCGTGACGGATAACAGGTATCCCGAACAACTCAATACCTCCCCGATACTTTTGCTTTTTAAGACTTTCGTAAAAATCCTTAGCGAATTTCTCTAAGTCCTCAACCTTGATTGTTTCCCCTTTCTCGTTATAAGTCAGGTTGTAAACCTCGCTACCTTCTACACCTGCTTTCGCTTCCAGCTTCTTTCCGGCAGCACCGATACTGATAACTTTTACCTGAAACTCACCGTTACTTTCGTTTAAGTCCTGACTAACCGCGTTTCTCTCAAGCAGGATTTTTACTTTTTCGGTTTGCACCTTCTCAGAATATACATTCCCGCAATAGAGTGTTTTAGCAACGAAATAGCAATGCAAATTTGTCTTTTTACGAATGTCATCAAATATCTGTGCAACCGTCTTAGAAGAATAGCGTACAGCGCCTAATTCCGCATCGTAGTTCGTTTTTATCACATAGTCACCTGCTACATCGGCAAGTAGTTTCTTTAGCGTAACATTCTTAGCAGAATAAGATACCGTTTTTCTTTTAAGGTTGTACATTTCATCTTCACATCGGATCGTGACAGGTACACCCCATCCCATAGATGATATATATCCTTCAAATTCAGTGTACAAGTTTCCGTCATATCCGAGCCTGATTGTTACCATGTCCCCGGCAGATAACAGTTCTTTCAAATCCTGTGAGTTGAAAAACCGGATATGTCGTGGGAGTATGATTTCGGCAGTATCCGTAAGCATCTTCCAAGAACTTTCAATGTGTACAGAAGATACAAAATGTATCACCAATTCTTTACGCCTTGTATTTTCCGGGAACGTGATACGGCAGCACATCATATAACTCATAATATCAGTTCTTTCGGGTTATCACTTGTAGCCTCAATCGTGAATGGAACTACACTGCTGTTTCCCTGAATGGGATTGAATGACAGGTTATCAATGACAATGGCATAAATGTCTTTGTTATTGAATATGCTTCCGGTCACTCCGATGGATTCTGTTACATTCCTGAACTTACAGAGTGCATTGACCTGTTCGGCCACGGTTTTAAAACCGGGTCTGCTTTTGTCAGCAATACAAAACCCTCTGATATTGATTTTCCAATCGTCCAGCCCGTAGACTTCCTTTACAGTTCCGTTAATGCCAAGCACTTTTGTTTTCGACAAATTCATGGAACGGGAAAAGTCAACGAGCGTGGCATAAGGCATCGGAAAACTAACCATGTTCAGACTGCCCCGCGAACCGTCCGGATTGTAAGTACTGTACTGCTTATTACCGTCAAGCGTGAAAGTTCCGAGTACCGGAGTACCCATCCAGCTATATGCCTCCGCTTCTTCCTCCGGAATCGTTGTTATCCCGGTATACTGTCCCGGATCGTAATCTTTAAGTGCGCGTCCCCACGGAAGATAGATCGGGGATGATAGGCCGAAAACCTCCGTGAATAATGCACCAATGTTCAACGCTGTATTTGTTGTCATATAACCTCCTTTATCCGATTGCGGGTACTGTATCAGTTAATAATGCCAGTAGCTCACGTTTTACTTTATCCGTTATTTCACGCATGTTTGAATTTCCTGAAACCTTGAAATGATTGTTGAAAGTGACATTCATGGTAATATTACGTACATTCCCCCCGCCACTTCCACCAAGCCCGGCCTTTTCTCCTTTTGAACCTGAATTTCCTCCGGGTAACAGTGTCGGTTCGTTCACAGGAGACAAGGGCGTGTTCAGGCTTAATTTGCTATTCTCCGTTTTCGTCTTTGGATGCGACTTATCAAAGTCCGCCATCCCTTCTTTCCATCCATCCGAAAATGCACTTCCTACCTTTTTACCACCTTCTAATGCCTGCTGTGATAACCTGTCCCAAACATCGCTGAAATGGAAATCATCATCAAACCAGTTTGCCGGGTTGATGACATCAACAATGGCTTTCATCACGTTAAAAATGAACTTATAGTATTCCGTGAAGATTACTTTTATAAAGTTCCACAAGGCATAGAAGAAGGCGCGTACTCCCGCAAACTTATTCCAGAGAAAAGCGACCAGTGCTGTAATGGCAGTGATTGCAAGTGCTATCCATCCAATAATCGGAATACTGTAAATAGCGGTGGATATAAGAGCCGAAGAAGTAACTGTTGATACGACCATTTTAGCCATCCCCGCCAGCCATGCAATTGATGATTTGATAGAGACTAGAGTCATGATCTGTCCGATAGACCATGCGACAGTTCCGAGCGTCACCAATGCCCCGACAAGGACTCCCAACACTTCAAGAACTGGCGCAATAGGTTCTACAAATTCAAAGAAGCTGATTTTCAGGTCATCAATAAACACTTGCATGCGTTTCTGCTTTTCGGCATAGGTATCCATTTGTTTGCCTGCCATATCGACTGCCGAAGTAGAACCCTGTATTGCTTCTGTCCATGTATCGATTTGGTCTACACCATCAATCAAAGCCATTGCCGAAGCAAGGTTTTCACCACCGAACAAGGCGGACATGATTGTCGCATTATGCATGACCGGAGTCAGGGCACGCAGGCGGTCAGTCAGTGAAAGGGACTGGTTTTGCATCGTTTCAATACTGACCCCGGCAGCTTTTAACTGTTTAACCGCGTCCGTAGTCGGAGCCTGTAATTTGACTATCGTATTACGCAAGGCAATACCGCCTTCAGAACCTTTTTTCCCTGATTTATCAAGCAACTGGATTGCAGAGTTCGTTTCAGCGAATTCAACTCCGAATGTTTTTGCGACACTACCCGTTTGTTTCAGTGCTTCAGCTACCTCTTTAATTTCGGCAGAACCTTCGACGGTTCCTGCCGCCATGATGTTCATATAGTCCGTCATGGTTTGTGCAGCCTTCATCGGATCGTCGAGCGAAACCTTGTACTGGTTCATGGCGGTGGACATGGCGGCAGACGCTCCGGGCACATCATTCTGCATCGTCTTACTAAGTGTCATTACATTATTCGACATGATTTCGAGCGCGTCCGGTGCTTTTTTCAGTTCCGGAGTAATCTTTGAAAGCAAGTCCTTGTAAACACCCATAGCATTTGCTGCATCAACACCGAAGGCTTTTGCCGTGTTACGGGCTTTGCCAGCGAGAACGTCCAGTTCCTTTCCTTCCATATTGGTGATACCGGACATTTCAGCAACGGCAGTTTCAAACCGGATACCCGGCTCGATAGCATCGTTAAAGGAATCACGGATATTGTCGACACCTTCCTTCAGCTGGTTGAGAAAGAACATTCCTTTTCCCAGCCCTTCCAGTTTTCCGGCTGCTTTCCCCGATGTTTCTCCAAGACGGTCGACCACTTCTTCCGTGTCGTCGATTACCCGTGTAGCTTCCTCGGCAGCATCGGTCGCGGCATGTAACGGAGAGGTGATCCTGTCAACCAGTTCCAATATCCATTGAGTCACTTGCATTGTCTTTTGAGAATAATCGGTTTACTACTTTAGCGACTGCATTATGCACCACTATTTCAAATTCTTCCAACTCAGTTTTCCGCAACATGCGGTATTCAGCATAGAGCCTGAGCCATTCATCTTCGTCCAGTTTGTCCGGGACATCAACTCCATACGTTTTTTTCAGAATAGCGTTGACGCTTTCGACAAACCCGAACGAAGATGAAATACTTTCTATGCTTTGCTGATAAAAGCCGCTTGTCCGGCTATTAACTGTCCGATTGCGGTAAGGACAGACGTGTAAACTGCCGAATCTTCGAGCGCTTCCATGTTCCCCGCCTTGACACAGTTTTTAATCAGAATTTCGTTAGCGGATTCAAGGTCATCTTTTTTGTTAGCTATTGCCAGCAAAATGTCCTTATTTGGCCGCACTATCAGGTAATCATAACGTTCGTCATCATCCGGCTGTACAGTAACATGTCGCAGTCGTTTACCGAATACTGTTTTCAGTTCCGCATGAGTCTCCGGAGTAAAATCCACAATCTTCTTCTTTTCCTCTTCTGTCAGTTCTTCGTAGGGCGTGCCTGCCTGAATCCTTTTATTTTCTTTCATTTTAAAATCCTTTTAAACGGTTATTAAACTACATTGCTACGTTCCAATCAATGTGACTGGTTATAAGGGTATATTGTGTAGCAATACTCTTATCACCCTGTTTCACGTCCACACCATTATCCGTGAATTCCACGTTTCGTATCACGTCTTTCATTACAAGTCCGTCATACTCATATATCACGGGAATATCAAACGGCTCAATGTCAGTAAGACGTTTTCCCGGCCCTAACGCCATAAGCAAAGCGTTCACTTCTTCTTTCAAAAGGGTTATTGAGGCTTCTGCCTTGTAGTTACCACTACCACGGCCAACAGGCATACTGCCAGCGCCATAGACGTTTTCTTTCTCTTGGTTGTCCTTGTAGGACAGAGCAGTAATACCTTCTACCTGCCGTCCGAGCATAACAAGCTTTACGTTATTCCATCCGGCAACCCTCCCGAACTTATTGATTAATGTTCCTAACAATGACATATTTTCAAATTTTATTGGTGAAACCTAAATCAATCTCAAATTCATGTACGATACCGTCAGCAACGAGCCTTACCTTTATATTAAAAGGCTTATCACTCACAGCCATCTGTTTAGGATTGATATAAATGTCGAAGTCCGCAATGTCCTCAGAAGAAACCATTCCTTCGAGTGCAGAACGCACACGGGCATCCCAGTCGCTAATGGTCGTACTGCTGATATATCCCGTTTTCGGATCAGCCTTTACTTTACTTCGCACACGTGGGAGTAAGGTGTTACGGATGATACGTGCCGCTTTGTTCCACACAGCGTTGTATTCTATATAGGCATAGTCACTGCCTGCCTCCGTACATGTACAGGAATTGTTGAAAAAGAAACCTGCATACCCCTGAAAACTGCCAACGAAATTATACCCTTTGTCGGTCAGTTTTTTCTGGTCGGATACACTCAACTGTGAAAAGGGTTGTCCGTTGCTCAGCGAGGCATCCAGCCAACGCCCCTGTAACTTGTCGGTTAACGGATAATCCTTTGTCCCCTTCGCTGTACGCGGATGGACTTCAATGTCTACACTCCCCATGTTTTCATGTACAGACCGGACGGATAACATACCAAGTGCGCTGCCTACTGACGCATAGTTTTTATAGGCTTCATTCATTGCGGCCTGTGCAGGGTCTTGTGCAATAATGACGGAAATATTCTCTGCATCCAGTTCGCGCAAGTCCACTGCATCTGCAACCGTACTCAGGTATGTTCCCAAACCTTCAACCAGAACCGCGTCTATATACAGATGATCTTCCCGAAAACTATTCACCATTTTTTGTGCTTCCTGTACCACCACATTAATAGATTCATCCGCAGCAAGGGAGCAAATACCGATTGTATTTACTCCGTTTACACTACGTACAGCATTGATAAATTCAGATTTTGTCAATAAAGCGGACACCTTCTCCGTTTTAGGCACTAACATAAGAAACAGGGAACGCTCCGGAGACAAACGGAAAACTTCTTCCGTATGATAATATACAAGTTCCTTATTTTTTAAATCCGTATTTTCATCGAAACCCAATGCCTCCAGATCGGTGGCAGAACCCAACTCTTCCGGGTTATAGTATTCCAGTTTGTCGTTCTCCGTTCCACCGACTACCAGTAAGAAAACGCGGTCGCTGGTATCGGTATCCCGAACCAGCCCGCCATTGACTTTATTTATTTGTACTCCTGTAAAATTTCCCATAATGGTTATTATTAGACAGATTTAGCAGAAAGCAATGCACCGATACCGAAGTCCTCAATCCGGTCTACAATACCGTATGTCTGTGTACGGTATTCGGAAGTAGGACTTTTGCTTCGTGTATCAGTCGTTTCCGGCTTATACAACGATTTCACGCTTTCAAGATGGTAATACGTGTTCGGAGCATAGAAAAAGGTACTTGCCTGAAAGTCCGTAGCAGAAGAAGGTTTTGCACCTTCTGCAACCTTTTTCGCTGTATCTGCGTTGTAGAAGGGACAGTCATTATTCTCAAAGAATTTGAGTCCCATAAATCCCTTCATTTTTCCTGTCACCGGATCAACGTAGAAAGTCCGGTCATAGAAATATTTAGCGGCATCTTTATCCAGCAACAAGTCTCCCATGTGCAATGGAGAAAGCACCATGTACATAGCATCGCTGACAGGAAGATTCCAAGTCTTGACTATTGTTGCAAGATCAACCAAATCTTTATAACAGAGCCTTAAGCGCCCGTTGATGTCTTTTTCACCAGTCGTCCGGAAAATTGGCATTGTTTCCGAATTCTCTGCCGGGGCGAGCTTGTGAAGTACATGGTTACGGATACCGACTTGGAAAGCCTCATTATGCTTAGTGCGGATAACAGAGCGTTTGTCAAATGCAAGATAACGGATTTCGTCATCTGTACATGATGTCGGTTCGGTGTCATAAATTTCCCAAGGAACTATGATATTTTGTCCTGTCATAGCTTTAGGAGTGAAGTCTTCTGTGTTATTCACGCGAAAACCTACATTGTTAATCAGCTTGTTTCTGCGTACACCGTCTGCCGCCAAAGCTCCAGCAGGAACACTGCCCAAAACCTGCATGAAGTCCGTTTTGTAATTTTTGCGTTCAACCAGCAATTGTGGATCAACGAATTTATTCAGGTATAAACCATCTACAGCTTGTGCCATAAAATTTTTGTTTTAAAAGTTAGTAAATTATTTTCCGTTACGTCTCACGTAGTCATTCAGCAGACGTTCGTATTCAGCTGGATTTTTATCCATAATATTTTTTAAGGTTTCCGGATCATCCTGTAACTCCTCAAATTTCTTATTCGTTGTATTTGACGTGTTGGGAACATGTACATCGGGCATTTCAACGGGTTTGATGGCATCCAGCATTTTCTTTGTAGCATCGAAATTGCTTGTCAGGTTCTCTTTCCAACTGTCACGCACGTCTGCTGTGATTCTTTTTTCTTTGACTGCAAGGTTCAACAGGTCATCTATCTCTTTCTCCTTGCGTTGTTCCTCTTGTTTCTCAAGCATTTCCACGCGGTCAGACTTGCGCTTCCATATATCTACCTGAGCCATAAACTGCGCTTCCGTGGAAGAAGCGTCCATCCCGTAACGGGCAAGCAACATTGTTAAATTCATGTCGTTTTCTGTTTTTTCGTTATTATTATAGTCCGTAATTTCAATCTCTCCCACATAGCCGCAATTGGTAATCATCTGTGCCGTGGTTTTATTTACCTTCGTTTTTCCTGTCACTTCCGTCACGAATCCGTTTTCCTTCGCTTCCTGTGCGCTCATCCAGTAATCGCCTTTCTCCCATGCGTCCTTAATCTTTTTTTTGTCCGTACACTTCGCAAGGAAAGCACTCAGGTAATGTTCATTCAATCTTCGCATGACCTCCAGTGTCGTTTCTATGTCTGAAACTTTTCCACAAGCGCCTCCGCTAACTTGATGAATCATGAACAGACCGTTTTCAGGCATGGAAAATGACGAACAATTAATCGCAACGTATGTGGCTGCACTGGCCACCAATGCACCACCTTCGCCCGTGATTTTTCCGGGAAACTTTTTAATCACATTCACAATTTCGTTGGCTTCAAAACATTCGCCACCGGGGGAATTGATATAGATATGTACATCGTTGATGCCCGATTTAATCAGTTCTTCAACCTTCGCGGTAAATGCCGCTTCCGTATCTTTCCATCTTGCTATTGTGCCTTTCAACTCAATCCGGGCACGTCCGTTTTCCGCTGTTGCAGTCAGATTCATTATTCGCGTATTTAAAAATTCATGTTGCAAAATTGAGGAAGGAAAGCCGGGTACGGAAAAAGGGATTTCATGCAGGAAAAAAAACAGCGTTAACAAGGAGCTATTTTTTCCAGTTTAGAAAGAATATGTTCCACTATGAAAAGCTATTTTCCATAGGTGAGGGCGATATATGACCTTTGCTTGCGAAACAAGAAAGGAAATGATATGCCCAGCAAAGAGTATTACCGCAAATTAAGAAAAGAAGCGCATGACTTGTATGTCAATGACGGCATGACGTGCAAAGAGATTTCAGAGCGTTTGAACGTTTCGGAAAAGTCCGTATCTACATGGAGCAATGAAAATGATTCATTGTGGAAAAAAGAACGGCAGGCTTCTGCCATATCATCCAAGAAACAGGGGGACAATTTAAAAGAGATTATTAATAAGCTTGCCGATCAGAAGTTAGAACTCCTGCAAAAAATAGACGAGGCAATAACCGAAGGAGACAGCGAAAGGGAACTGGAACTGCGCAAGCAGGCGGCAGTCTTAGACAACAGCGTGGCACAATGGGGTAATCAGCTTAAGGAGATAGACAAAAAGAACCGGATTAACCTGTCTGTATATATAGATGTCATGAACCGGATTTTTGACGCTTTGAAAGTGTACGATCCTGAACTCTATTTTCGCACACTTGACTTTCAGGAAAACCACCTTTATGAAGCCGCTAAAATGTTGGGATAATGAAAGCGGAGGATAACAAAGCATTAAAAGATTATCAGGAGAAACTAAAACGCGCACGAAGCACAAGCGGATTGGTAAATCCTGACGAATCGCTGACGGTACGGATGAATCGTATACAGCGTGCAAAACGGGATGTTAAATACCTTGTAGAAACATACCTTCCCCATTATGCCACGGCAGACTGTGCCGATTTTCAGATTTTACACGCCAATAAGGTTATAGGTAATCCACTTTATAAAGGCTATGCAGAATGGGGACGCGGACTTGCCAAATCGGTATGGAATGATGTGATTATCCCGCTATGGCTATGGATTAACGGTGAAACACACTACATGTGTATCGTTTCCGACACATTTGACCGTGCCTCCGATTTGCTTGAAGATATACGGGCTGAGTTTGAAGCAAATGAACTGTTGAAACACGACTTCGGAGAACAATTCAATCCGGGCAATTGGGAAAAAGGAAACTTCGTAACGATGAACGGATTTATCTGCAAAGCCTTCGGTGCGAAGCAGAAAGTGCGCGGACTCCGCAAAGGGGCGCATCGTCCGGATTTATGGGTCATTGATGACCTTGAAACCCCGCAAACGATTAAGAACAATCGTATGCAGGATAACTATGCCGACTGGATAGAAGCGGACGTGCTGGCAACCATGACGGGAAAACGTCGCCGCCTGATAGGTGCTAACAATCGTTTTGCATCCCGCATGGTGCAGACAATCCTGAAACAACGGCATCCGGATTGGGACTGGCATCTGGTGAAAGCTTACGATCCGGTAACGTATGAACCGGCTTGGAAGTCCATGTATTCCGCACAGTTCTATAAGCAACAGGAAAAGGACATGGGCATCCTTGCGGCACATTCGGAGTACAATCATGTCCCGCTCGTAAAAGGTAGAATTTTCAAACCGGAAATGGTGAAATGGGGAAAACTCCCTGACCTGCGTAATATGAACGCGATTGTGGCGCATTGGGATATTGCTTATGCCGGAACAGAAACAAGCGACTTTAATGCCTGCAAAATATGGGGACGGCATAAAAATGATTTCTGGCTCATTGACGGCTTTGTAAAGCAGTCTAAAATGAAACTGTGCGTACAGTGGATGTGTATGAAGCAGGCTGAGTTTCAGGCTCAGGAAGTGGTATGTTTCTGGCAGTATGAATCCCAATTCTGGAACGATGAGGTAAAGCGCACGATTGAAGAAGCGGAAAAGGAAACGGGTGTGCATCTGAATCTTGTCCCGGTACAGACTCCCAAAACGATGGCTAAGTTACTCCGTCTCCTTACCATGCACCCGTATTATCAGAACGGGCGTATCTATGTCAATGAAAAGCTAAAGTCCAACCCGGATGTGTCAATCGGTTTGAAGCAATTGTACGCGGTTGAACCGGGCATGACGGAACACGATGACAGCCCGGACGCTGACGAACAGGCCGTGAAAAAGCTGGAAATATACACCGACCCTCCGCAGTCAGAAGATGAACCCGCAACACGTCCGTGGAAAGCGGGAAGGTATAAACGTAAATATTCATGGTAGCTATGAAGTATATTAACATGGATGACCTGACAACCGTTATACAGAACCGGTTACTGGTCGAAAGTATTGAAAAAGATGAAGAAGTCCTCAGTGGAATCGAAGACCTTGTTATCAGCGAAGTGTCCGCTTATATAGGTGGGCGTTACGATGTGGCAAAGATATTCGGCAATCCTCCGATACGTACAGGGCTATTAATACGTGTCATTGCCTGTATTACCGCCTTTCGCGCGGTGAACAGAAACGCAGCCCGTAAAATAGGTAACAACCCGCTTTCGGAAATGAACGATTGGGCAGACCTCATTCTTGTCAAGTTGCGTGACGGGATTATGCCGTTACCGCCTGAAATACCATTGTTAACAGACGAAGAAGGAAATGTAGAATCTCCCATTCTATTTGGTCATACCCGAAATGACGGGTGGTTCTTATAAACAGTTTTTAAACCGCTTTTAAAAGTATATCATGAACAAATTAAAAGAAATATTCAATTGGTTTCAGCAGAAAGCAATCCGCAGGATGAGCCTGAAAAACATTCTCAATGAATATTATTTCCGTATGGATGGTAGTGGAGCTTCACCTTCTTCCAGTGGTGCTTCCTATAAGCGGCAGGCCATTGTTTACCGTGAGAAAACAATAGATGACTGGATCATGTCAGTAACTTCGGCTACTGACCCGGAAGACCCGCGACGGGGGTTGCTGTACCGCTTCTATCAGGCATTGTACAATGACGAACATCTGCAAACGACAATAGACAATCGTGTGCTGCCCGTGCAACAGGCTAAGTACAATTTAGTCGATGATAATGACAAGGAAGATGAGGAAGCCAAAAAGCTGCTGGATCGCCCGTGGTTTCATCAACTTATCCGTATCTGCTTCTTGCACCAGTTGCAAGGGGTGTCGCTGGCCGACATTTCCCATTTAGATGAAAATCTGGAAATTAGTCACGTTGAGGAAGTCCCGATGTCGAACTACATCCCGCAGCAGAAAATCATTGTCCGGGAAGAGTCTGACAAAACAGGGTGGTCCTACAAGGATGGCGCGCTTGAACCCTATTACGTACAATTCGGTTCACCGTGGGCTTTAGGTATGCTAAATGAACTGGCTATTATCATTCTTGCAAAGAAATTGGGCTTAGGGTCATGGATGAACTATATTGAGAAATATGGCATACCTCCGGTATTCGTCACCTCGGAACGTCAGGATAAAAAGAGGTTGGACGAACTTTTTGAAATGATGCAGGATTTCCGCAATAATTTCTTTGCGGTGTTGGCCGGAAATGAGAAGGTTGAATACGGGAAGGAAGCCGGAGGAAACACGACAAACGCATTTCTTCCGCTCGAAGAGCGTTGTGATAATCAAATCAGCAAACGCCTGCTGGGACAAACAGGAACAACACAAAATCAAGCATGGGAAGGTACGGCAGAAGTACATGAACGTGTTGAAAAGTCCCGGCATGAATTTGACAAAATGTTGTTTCAGTTCTATTTCAATTACGTTGTTATCCCTAAACTGGTAAAGATAAGCCCGGTTTATAAACCGCTTGAAAACTTGAAGCTGAAATGGGATGACACGGAAAGCTTGTCTATCACTGATTACATTGAGGCTATCAATAAATTAGCCTATACCTTTGAATTCGACTACGAAGAGGTGGCTAAGAAAACAGGGCTTCCGATAATCGGACAAAAAAAGAATCCCGGAGTAGAGCAGCAGGGAGGAAACTTGCCCAACGCGCCCAAAACAGACCCTCAAAAAAAAAAGACCGAACCGGATAACGAGTCCATAACATCGCCTGTGATGGAAGCGGCTGAATATGATTTTAGCGGCATTGTAGGCAGGGTAATGAAGCAGGTTTACGAAAGGAAGGTTAAAACCGGGGACATTGACGAAGAACTGTTCAGAAAAACATACGAAGGACTGAACAGGAAAGCAGCAGACGGGTGGGGAGAAGAATATAATGACCCGCGACTGGCTGAAACGACACAGGACATGCGCAATAACCTGTATAAGTTCTCAGGGGCAAAAACGTATCAGGAAATAAAGGAGATGAATGATGCCTTATACGATTCTCAGGGAAAGAAACTGCCTTATAAAGATTTCCGGGAAAAGGTTCTGTCTATTCATAAGGAATATAATGAACATCATCTTCGTACAGAATATGAAACTGTAGAAACAAGCAGTAGACGCGCAAGTGAATGGCAAGCATTTAAAAGAAATGCGGACATCATGCCGAACCTGAAATATGTTACGGCAGGAGATGAACGTGTACGGGATGCTCATGCTTTGCTGGATGGAGTGATAAAACCGATTAATGATTCATTCTGGTTGACTAATTATCCGCCTAACGGCTACAACTGCCGATGTTACGCAGAGCAGACGGATGAAGCGGAAACACCATCTACACCCATCGTCACTATTCCGGACGTGTTTGCTAACAATGTCGGGCAGTCCGGGGAAGTATTCACCATCGCGCACCCTTATTTCGCTATTCCCGAAAAACATTTGGAACAAATCAGGAAAGTTTCCGAAAGAAGTAAATTGTTTGCTCCCTATCATCAGGATACGGAGTCGAAAGTGATGATTAGCGATTTTTCCGATCCGAAAGACTTGCAACAGAATATAATCAGTGCGAGGGTGATTGCTAAAGATTTGAAAATGAAGATTAAAATCCGGCCTCATATAAATGAGGATGGAATCAAGAACCCGGAGTATCTGATTAATGAAAAGCTGGCAGACCTGAAAAATATTCAAGGGCTGAATGGGATAAAAAACGGTTTAGACAGCTCACGAAAACAGCAATGTGAATATACAGTATTCAATGTTGATGCTTTTAATGAAATAGACCCAAACATGATACAGCATAAATTGAATGGGGTGCATAAGCTGTATGGAGACAAGTTCAGCAAACAACAAATGATATTTGTCTATGGCAATAAAGCGGTGAAGTTATCATGGAAGGATGTAAAGGACGGAAAAGTATCCGAACTCCTAAAAGAACTTCAGGAGTGATAGCCGAAACTACCACTCCTGAAGGGAATTCTTGACCTGTTACAGCCGCGAACACTGCAAATATACAATTTTATTTTGAAAAACAAATGGGAAAGACAGAATTACCTGATTTTTTTAAGGAATGTGCCACGTTGGTAGTAGACGCGAACCGTTACGCACAGGTAGCGGGGGTGAACTTCTTTAAACAAAGTTTCCGCAGGCAGGGGTTTCTCAACGTATCATTGACACCGTGGCCGAAAAGATGTATCAATCTGGGAAGCGGAAGGGCTATACTGATACAGAGCGGAAAGCTGCGGGACAGTATTCACGCTACCAGTTCCGGGATGAACCGGATTACTTTCCGGACTGATTCATTAGAATATGCAAAAATACATAATGAAGGGGGCTTTATCATTGTGACTGCACGGATGAAACGCTATTTCTGGTATTTATACATGAAGTCAACCGGAGCAATGGGAAAGAAAAAAGACGGCAAACAGAGGCAAAACAAGGCCAATGCCCGGCTTTCTACAATGGCATCCTTTTACAGAGCGATGGCCTTAAAAAAGGTAGGTAGTAAAATACATATACCCAAACGGCAGTATATGGGTGAATCTAACACGCTGTTAAAACAACTGGATGCGTGGATTGCATCAGAGATTGAAAAGCGTTTTTCTAACATTTAAAATTGGTAATATGATTTGGACAGACTGTTACAAGGAACTGGTTTATATCATTGAACACAGGGAAGAATTTCTGGATATGATACCGGATGAATACGAAGAGATAAGGGAGCGCATGAGGGAAGCACCCGGAATTGAACACATTGACATGTGGCACGAACAGATAAGCTTTCTGGAAGAGGAACACGCCTTTCCGACCCCTGCGGTATTCATAGAGTTTAACACGTTAGGCATTGAAGATGAAGGAGTGCAGGTGCAACGCCTTCACACGCAAATTGATTTCCGCCTGTATTATGAAACGTTTTCAGACACGTATGAAGGGGCGGTCATGCAGCAGGAAGCATTGTCTTTTCTTGAATTGCTCACACTTATCGGAATGATGTTTCACGGAAGAAGCGGGAAAACATTCGGCACGCTCAGACGTACCCATGTAGGCCGGGAAGACTCAGGAGGGGCGGGCAACCTGTACCGTATCAGCTTTGAGTGTGACATCATTGATTACAGTACAATCACCATGTGCAACCGTGTGGATATGCAGGATAAGGAAATAAATATTGAAGATGGAAAAATCCCGGAACAGCAGGAGGAACAGCCACTGTATGACATTGCAGCGCGATAAGGTCAGAAAGCCAGACTCAACTGATTCAGATTTGTCTTTTTGGACTCGGTTTTCCTTCCCTCTTTCAGTTGCTCATAGTAGAGCTGGTTTTCCGAATTGTAGAAAATACGCTTATATATGTAGTTCTGATCCAGAAAGAAAAGTTCATGGCTCATACGTAAAAGCACATCCTCCAGTCGGATACGCTTTACATCGTATAAGTGATAGAATGTTTCTATCATTTTTCTGTCTCGTATTTTGGTCATTTCCGGATTTCGCATACAAAAGCTATATTGATGTGCAAATATACGGTATTTCAATGATTTATCAAAATTGAGATTTTACAAGGGAAAAGAATTAAGAATAAACCGATGGGGGCAGGTGTAAAAGCCCCCGGCAGTTAGTAAAGACGCCAATCACATACTAACAAAATGCGCACAATCGCAGCAACCGGGGGCAAAATATTGTCTCCGCTGCGATGTACGCATTTTTTTATTATATATGTGATTGGCTCGACAAAGATATGTTAAGAATATTTCTTTTTCATTTCCTCAATCCAATTAAGATACCATTCACGAGCTTTTT
>ERZ791884.1567-NODE-1567-length-15682-cov-16.817687_pt1 | contig 15682 bp, 11 predicted proteins | sample MGYA00509941_ERZ791884 | MGnify/ENA primary metagenome ERZ791884 (study PRJEB30046, sample SAMN00792095) | human gut metagenome | study: EMG produced TPA metagenomics assembly of the A metagenome-wide association study of gut microbiota in type 2... | reverse complement strand
GGGACGGTTCTCTTAAAAACACCATATAGATTTTTTGTACGCCGCCGCCCGCCATTGAGCAGAGTTTTACACCTAATTGGGTATAAAACAGCTCATGGCGGGCGGCGGCGTGGCGCTCATCGGCGTCATTCTCGTTCCCCTGCTCTCCGGCCTGTTCGGTTAATCGCCCGCACAAATCCTTCGCGGCGTCCGCCCCCAGGGCGGGCGCTGCGGGAAAGGAGGGTAAAGCCCATTGGATTTGATATGGCAGAAATTCACCGAATGGCTGAAGGAGCTGCTGGTCAGCGGCATCATGGACAACGTGAACGGACTGTTTGACAACGTGAACAGCCGCGTGGCGGGCATCGCCGGACAGGTGGGCGCTACGCCCCAGGGCTGGAACAGCAGTATCTACGGCATGATCCGAACGCTGTCGGACAATGTGATTTTGCCCATCGCGGGCGTTGTCCTGGCCTTTGTCATGACGCTGGAGCTGATTCAGCTCATTACGGAAAAGAACAACATGCACGACGTGGACACCTGGATGTTCTTCAAGTGGATATTCAAAACCGCCTGCGCCGTGCTCATCGTCACCAACACATGGAACATCGTCATGGGCGTGTTCGAAGCTGCTCAGAGCGTCGTCAACAGCGCGTCGGGCATCATCATATCGGACACCTCCCTGACACTGGCAGATCACATTGCGGAATTTGAAGCAAGACTCGTGGAAATGGAGGTCTGGTCGCTGCTGGGGCTGTGGCTGGAGTCCGTGGTCGTGCATCTTTCCATGTGGGCGCTGACCATCTGCATTTTCATCATCTGCTACGGCAGAATGATCGAGATCTACTGCGTGACCTCCATCGCGCCCATCCCCATGGCGACCATGGCCAACCGGGAATGGGGGCAGATGGGCCAGAATTACCTCAGAAGCCTGCTGGCGCTGGGCTTTCAGGGCTTCCTCATCATCGTCTGCGTGGCGATTTACGCGGTGCTGATTCAGAACATCGTGGTGGAGAGCAGCGTCTCGGCGGCCATATGGACGTGCATGGGGTATACGGTGCTGCTGTGCTTCACGCTGTTTAAGACGAGCTCCCTTGCCAGGAGCCTGTTCCACGCTCACTGACGGAGGTGATGAGATTTGGCATACGTTCCCGTACCCAAGGACTTGAACGCGGTGAAAACCAAGGTCATGTTCAATTTAACAAAACGGCAGATTCTGTGCTTTGGAGGCGGCGCGCTCATCGGCGTGCCGCTTTTCTTTCTGCTCAAGGGGCATATCGGCAGCAGCGCGGCGGCTCTTTGCATGATGCTGGTCATGCTGCCCTTCTTCCTGCTGGCCATGTACGAAAAGAACGGTCAGCCGCCGGAGAAGCTCATCCGCAACATCGTGCAGGTGTGCTTCCTGCGCCCCAAGCAGCGCCCGTACAGGACGAACAATTTCTACGACCTGCTGAACCGGCAGGATATTTTGGATAAGGAGGTCTACGCGATTGTCCACAAACAAAAACCCCGCAAGAAAGCTCACACGAGCCGAGCGAAAGCAGATCGACGCGGCGATTGCAAGAGCCAAGCGTCAGGATAAGCGAAAGAAGTCCGCCCAGGACAGCATCCCCTTTCAACGGATGTACCCCGACGGCGTGTGCCGCGTGACGGACAATTACTACACGAAAACCGTGCAGTTTCAGGATATCAACTATCAGCTCAACCAGAACGAGGACAAGACCGCCATTTTCGACGGCTGGTGTGACTTCCTCAACTATTTTGATTCCTCCATCCGCTTCCAGCTCTCCTTCATCAACCTCTCCGCCACGCGGGACACCTACGCCCGGCGCATCGCCATCCCCTTGCAGGGCGACTGCTTCGACAAGCTCCGCAGCGAGTACACCGGGATGCTGCAAAGCCAGCTTGCCCGCGGCAACAACGGGCTGATTAAGACCAAGTACCTGACCTTTGGCGTGGAGGCGGACAGCCTGAAGGCGGCAAAGCCCCGTTTAGAGCGCATCGAGACGGATATCCTCAATAACTTCCGCCGTCTGGGCGTAATGGCGGAAGTCCTGAACGGGATGGAGCGCCTGCGCCTGCTGCACGGGATGCTCCACATGGACGAGCCGCAGCCCTTCCGCTTTTCGTGGGACTGGCTGGCCCCCTCCGGGCTGTCGGTGAAGGACTTCATCGCGCCCAGCGCCTTCGAGTTCAAGACCGGCAGCAGCTTCGGCGTGGGCAGCAAGACCGGCTGCGTATCCTTCTTGCAGATTTTAGCGCCGGAGCTCAACGACCGGATGCTGGCGGATTTTCTCGATATGGAAAGCTCCCTTATCGTCAGTATGCACGTCCGGTCCGTGGATCAGGTGAAGGCCATCAAGACCATTAAGCGCAAGATCACCGATTTGCAGAAGATGACCATTGAGGAGCAGAAAAAGGCGGTGCGCTCCGGCTACGATATGGATATTATTCCCTCCGACCTTGCCACCTACGGCACGGAGGCGAAAAAGCTCTTGCAGGAGCTGCAAAGCCGCAACGAGCGCATGTTCCTTTTGACCTTCCTTGTGGTGAACGTGGCGGACAACAGGCAGCGCCTCGGCAACAACGTCTTTCAGGCGGGCTCCATCGCCCAGAAGTACAACTGCCAGCTCACGCGGCTGGACTTTCAGCAGGAGGAGGGCTTCATGTCCGCGCTGCCGCTGGGGTATAACCAGATCGAGATCCAGCGGGGGCTGACCACCTCCAGCGTGGCGATTTTCGTGCCGTTTACCACCCAAGAGCTGTTTCAGGACGGCAAGGAAGCCCTGTACTGCGGGCTGAACGCCCTTTCCAATAACCTCATCATGGTAGACAGAAAGCTGCTGAAAAACCCCAACGGTCTGATCTTGGGTACGCCCGGCAGCGGCAAGTCCTTCTCCGCCAAGCGGGAGATCGCCAACGTGTTCCTCGTCACAAACGACGATATCATCATCTGCGACCCGGAGGCGGAGTACGGGCCGCTGGTGGAGCACCTGCACGGGCAGGTGGTGAAGATCTCGCCCACCTCCACCGACTACCTGAACCCCATGGATTTGAACCTGAATTACAGCGACGACGAAAACCCGCTGAGCCTGAAATCCGACTTCATCCTGTCCCTGTGCGAGCTGATCGTGGGCGGCAAGGACGGCCTCATGCCGGTGGAAAAGACCATCATCGACCGCTGTGTGCGCTCTGTCTACCGGGAATACCTGAGCGACCCCCGCCCGGAGAAGATGCCGATTTTGGAGGACTTGTACAACGAGCTTCGCAGGCAGGATGAAAAGGAAGCGCAGTATATCGCCACGGCGCTGGAAATCTACGTCACCGGCTCACTCAACGTGTTCAACCACCGCAGCAACGTGAATATCGAAAACCGCGTGGTCAGCTTCGATATCAAGGAGCTGGGCAAGCAGCTCAAAAAGATCGGGATGCTGGTGGTGCAGGACGCGGTGTGGAACCGCGTCACCGTCAACCGGGAGCAGCGCAAGTCCACCCGCTACTATATCGACGAAATGCACCTTCTTCTGAAGGAGGAGCAGACCGCCGCGTATACGGTGGAGATATGGAAGCGCTTCCGCAAGTGGGGCGGCGTTCCCACGGGCATCACCCAGAACGTCAAAGACCTGCTCTCCAGCCGTGAGGTGGAGAACATCTTTGAAAACTCCGATTATGTGTATATGCTCAACCAGGCTTCCGGCGACCGGCAGATTCTGGCGAAGCAGCTCAACATCTCGCCCCACCAGCTCTCGTATGTGACCCAATCCGCCGAGGGCGAGGGGCTTTTGTTCTACGGCAGCGTGATCCTGCCCTTCGTAGACCGCTTCCCCAAGGATACGGAGCTGTACAAAATCATCACGACCAAGCTCTCGGAGCAGGTGCAGTCAGAATAGAGACGAGAAAGGATGTGCGAATATGAATAGCAACCTGATGATCTTTGAAAATCCGGAGTTCGGAGCTGTACGCAGCATCCTAATCGACGGCGACCCGTGGTTTGTCGGTAAAGACGTGGCTTCCAGCCTTGGTTACAGCAACCACCGAAAAGCCTTGCTCGACCATGTTGATGTTGAGGACAAATTGGATGGGGTAACGATTCGTGACCCCATCGGCAGAGGTCAGAAACCTATCTTTATTAGCGAATCCGGCCTTTACAGTCTCATCCTCTCCAGCAAGCTGGAGCGCGCAAAGAAGTTCAAGCGCTGGGTGACGGCCGAGGTGCTGCCCTCCATCCGCAAGCACGGCGCGTATATGACGGATGCGCTTCTTAGCCGGATGGATGAGCACCCCGAGCTGATCTCGGAGTATATCGGCAAGCTCCGTGCGGAAAACGCAAAGGCGAACGCCGCGCGGGAGGCGCTGAAAAAGGCGGAAGCCGAGAACGCGCGGCTGGCTCCGAAGGCCAGCTACTACGATTCCTTTGTGGGCGTTGAGAGCGTGACCTGTCTCCGCTATACCGCCAAGGAGCTGGGCGTTCCGCAGAAGAAATTTATCGGCTACCTGCTGGAAAAGGGGTATGTGTTCAGAGACCGTCACCGCAGCGACCGTGTGTTTGTCAGAGCCGACAAGCGCAACGACCCGCTGTTTGTGACCAGAGATTTTTACCTTCCCAACGGCACAAAAAGCGAATACACCCTCGTCACGCCTGCCGGAAAGGCGCATTTTCTGAAAATCGCGGAGAAAATCCGCGTCTGGGAGCCCCGTGAGGTTGCAGAGGGCAAAGACGCCAGCGAACAGGCCGTCTTTGCCGCGTGCGTATGACGATCCAATCCCCACAGAATCGAGGTGATGAATATGGCAAAACGCTCGCCAAGGCTGATTTTCACCGAGGAAGAACGCGCCCTGCCGGAGCTGGAACGAGCTGTCCGCAAGGCGGACAGGGCGGCGGTTAAGCTGGAAAAGGCCGAAGCGAAAATTCCCAAGAAAACCGTTAAGGTCAAAAAGCGCGTTGTGGACAGTGAGAGCGGCAAGGTCACGACGCGCCTTTTCTTTGAGGAGGCGGACAAAAAGCGTCCGCCCTCCAAGCTGGCCCACGCCGCAAGGAAAGCGCCGCTGGATACCGTCCGCAGCGCAGTCCACCGCAAGCTCCGGGAGGAGGGCGGCGACAACCCCGGCACGGAGGCGGCGAACACCCTGACCGAGACGGCGGAGCGCACCTGGCGCATTGCGGAATCGGCGCACCGCTCCCATGCGGAAAAGCCCTACCGCAAAGCGGACAAGGCGGAAGCCGCCGCAGACAAAGCCAATCTCAAGGCGCTGAACAAACAGTACGAGCAGGAATACGGCAGGGCTTCCAACCCCTATTCCCGCTGGCGGCAGAAGCAGGCCATTAAAAAGGAATACGCCGCCGCAAAAGCGGGAAACGGCGCGAGGAATACCGTCAAAGCGTCCGAGACCACCGCGAAGGCGGCCAGGCGCGCCGCCGAGGGAAGCAAAAAGGCCGGCGGCTTTTTTGTCCGGCACAAGAAGGGCTTCCTCATCGCGGGCGGCGTCGCCGCCGCGATACTGCTGCTCATGACCTGCATTTCCTCCTGCTCCACGCTGTTTCAGGGCGGGCTGTCCGGCGTTGCGGCCTCCACCTATCCGCTGGAGGATGCGGATATGCTGGCGGCGGAAGCCGCCTACTGCGCCATGGAGGACGAGCTGTGGGAATACCTGAACAGCTACGAAAGCACCCACGATTACGACGAGTACCACTTCGACCTGGACGAGATTGAGCACGACCCCTATGTGCTCATTTCCATGATTACCGCCCTCAAGGGCGGAGAATGGACGATTAACGAAATAGGCGGGATTCTGGAGACGCTGTTTGAAAAGCAGTATATCCTAACGGAAACCATCGCCACGGAAACCAGATACCGCACCGAAACGCATATCGGCTACTACACCGACGAAAACGGCAATCTGCAAAGCTACGAGTATGAGGTGGAAGTGCCGTACACCTACTATATTTGTACGGTCACGCTTGAAAACTTCAACCTCTCCCATGTGCCGGTGCATATCATGTCCCACGATCAGCTCTCCATGTACGCCGTGTATATGAGCGTGCTGGGCAACCGTCCCGACCTGTTCCCCGGCTCCCCGTATGTGAACCGGTACTACTATACCCAGTATGAGAAGTACGAGATACCCCCGGAGACGCTGGCAGATGAACAGTTCGCCGCCATTATCAGGGAAGCAGAGAAGTATCTGGGCTACCCCTACGTCTGGGGCGGCAGCTCGCCAGACACCTCCTTCGACTGCTCCGGCTTCGTTTCGTATGTCTACAACAACTGCGGCCTGCACTGGAGCTTCGGCAGGCTGGGCGCGGAGGGGCTGCGGGGCATGTGCGCCTATGTTTCCCCGGAGAGCGCCCGTCCCGGCGACCTGATATTCTTTGAAAAAACCTACGACACCGCAGACGCGTCCCATGTGGGCATCTATGTGGGCAATAACAGGATGCTCCACTGCGGCGACCCCATTCACTACGCTTCCATCGACACGAGCTACTGGCGAAGCCATTTTCTCCAGTTTGGCAGATTACCTTAACAACAACCATATCAACGCAAAAAGGAGGATGTTATGAACCCGCGACTTGAAAAGCTGCGTCAGGAGCGCGAGAAGCTGGCGGAAAAGCTCGCATCGCTGACCGCACGACTCAAAGCCCTGGACGAGCAGATTCTGAAGCTGGAAAACACGGATATTGTGGGCATCGTCCGCGAGAACGGGCTGACCATCGAGCAGCTCGCGGCGCTGATGGCGATGCTGGAAAAGCGTCCCACGGCGGCGCTGCCCGACGAATACAGAAAAACGGAGGATTTTGTGGATGAAGAATAAATGGAGATTTTTTGCCGTGACGCTGGCCGTCGTGCTCTGCATGACGGTCTTTTCCGTTACGGCCTATGCAGGCGGCGATATGGTCGATTCGACAATGGGCGACCCGACCATGGAAACCCCAACTGCAACTACACAGCCGGAGAATACGAATACCGGTGAGCAGACCCCAAACGGACAGACACTGACCGTGATTGTGACCGAAAACGCGGACGGAAGCCATACCGTGACCATCGGGGATCGGAGCTGGACGCTTCCCGCCAAACGGGAGCAGGCCGGAAAGGTGGTCAACGTCCGCACCTATTTGAACCTGCGCACCGGCCCCGGCACGGATTACACCGTGATCGGGCGTCTGCTCAACGGCGCGGAGGTGAAGGTGCTGGAGGAAAGCAACGGCTGGTACAAGGTGGTCGTTCCGGAGCAGACCGGCTATGTATACGGCAAATACCTTGAGGTTCTCAACACCTCTGCGGGAGGCGGTGAGAACGACACGGATACTGCGGGACTGCTGGAGATACTGCTGCAATATTACGTCGCTGCCGGAGGCTCCGCGCCCCTGACCCCGGACGGCAACCTGACGCTTATGGACGACATCGGCTCCGCTTTCGGCGCAGGCAAGCAGTTCATCACCGTGACGACCAAGGGCGGCAACACCTTTTATCTCATCATCGACCGGGACGATAAGGGCAATGAGAACGTCCATTTCCTGAATCTTGTGGACGAGGCCGACCTGCTGGCGCTGACCAAGGACGGCGAGAGCATCGTCCCCGCCTGCGCCTGCACGGACAAGTGCGCCGTGGGCAAAATCAACACGGGCTGCAAGGTGTGCCGAACCAATATGAGCGAGTGCGCAGGCAAGGAAGTGACGGAACCCACGCCACAGCCCGCCGAGCCTGCGGAGACCGCGCCTGAAAAGAAGTCCGGCGGCACGGGTATCATCGCCGTTCTGCTGCTCCTGCTGCTGGGCGGCGGCGGTGCGCTGTACTGGTTCAAGCTCCGCAAGCCCAAGGCCGACACCCGTGGGGCGGACGACCTGGACGATTACGACTACGGCGAGGACGAGGAAGATGAGGATTACGAGTTTGAAGCCGAGGACGAGACGGACGCCGGGGAGGATGAAGAAAAGTGACACAGACAGTCAGCACAGAAGCGCCCATGGAGCTGTCTCCCCGCGAGAGGCTTATTCAGATCATGAAGCGCGAGCAGGCGCTTTTCATCCGGCAGACGCTCTCCCAAAAGCCCGGATACCGGGGCGGCAAGAAAGCCTTTGAATACTTCATCCGGCAGAAGATCGTAAAAGCCGTGGAGGCAGGCTGCGGGGACGTAGAGGCGCTGCTCCGCACCCCCAAGCCCGTCAAATCCATCTACTACGACTTCAAATACTATTTCGACGAATACAGCTACGCAAACTGCGACCTGTATGTGGAGAAGGCCATCGAGGACTGCGGGAACAACACCCTGCGCAAGGAGTTCCTGCGGGCAAAGGGCTGGGACGCGCCGGATGATTTCGATATCAACGATGAGGAGGAATAAAGGAATATGAACGGATACCGATTGGTTGTGTGTGAAAAGCCCTCCGTGGCAAGGAGCATTGCCGCCGTTCTTGGCGCAGGCAGGCGCGGGGACGGCTTTCTTTCGGGCGGCGGCTATCGCGTTTCCTGGTGCTTCGGGCATCTTGCGGAGCTTTCGGACGCAGACGCCTACGATGAAAAGTACGGCAAATGGCGAAGGGAGGACTTGCCCATCCTGCCGGATAGCTGGCAGTACACCGTGGCGAGGGACAAGCAGAAGCAGATGAACACCCTGCGCGCCCTCATGCACAGAGAGGACGTTTGCGAGGTTATCAACGCTTGCGACGCCGGGCGCGAGGGCGAGCTGATCTTCCGCACAGTGTATAATCTCAACAACTGCCGCAAGCGCGTGAAGCGGCTCTGGATCTCCTCCATGGAGGATGCGGCTATCCTTGAGGGCTTTGAAAATCTCCGCGACGGCGCGGAGTACGACAACCTCTACGCCTCCGCCCTCTGCCGCAGCAAGGCGGACTGGCTGGTGGGTATCAACGCCACCCGCCTGTTTTCCGTGATGTACCACCGCACCCTGAACGTGGGGCGCGTGGTGTCGCCCACGCTTGCGCTGCTGGTGCAGCGGGAAGCGGAGATCAACGCCTTTCAGCCGGAGAGCTTCTATACCGTCCATCTGGACTTTAACGGCTTCTCCGCCGCAGGCGGGCGCATGAAGGAGCAGGCAGAGGCGGAGCGGCTTGCCGGGGACTGCAACGGCAAAGCCGCCGCTGTTACCTCCGTCGTGCAGACGGAAAAGACGGAGAAAGCCCCGGCGCTCTACGACCTGACCACCCTCCAGCGGGATGCGAACCGCTTGCTTGGGTACACGGCGCAGCAGACGCTGGATTATCTGCAAAGTCTCTACGAAAAGAAGCTCTGCACCTACCCCCGCACCGACAGCCGCTATCTCACCGACGATATGGAGGGCGGCGTAAACGCGCTGGCGCTGTGCTGCGCTGGCGTCTGCGGCACGGAGCCGCCCGCAGCCGTCTATTCGGGGCAGGTGTGCAGCAGCAAAAGGGTCAGCGACCACCATGCCGTCGTTCCCACCATGGCGGCGGGTGAAACGGACTTGGATGCTCTGCCTGCCGGAGAGCGTGAGCTGCTGCGCCTTGTTTCCCGTCAGGTGCTTATGGCGGTCAGCGCGCCCTTCGTCTATCTGGAGACCGAGGCAAGGCTGGACTGCTGCGGGAATGGCTTTGCCGCCAAGGGAAAAACGGTGGTTCAGCCCGGTTGGAGAGCCTATGCGGATGCGGAGCTTACGGACAAGCCCATCCCGGAGCTTTCCGAGGGACAGATGCTTTCCGTTTCCTCCTGCGCGGTCAAAGAGGGCAGAACGACCCCGCCCAAACAATTCACTGAGGATACGCTTCTGTCGGCTATGGAGACGGCGGGCAAGGAGGATATGCCGGAAGCTGCGGAGCGGCGCGGGCTGGGAACCCCCGCGACCCGGGCGGCTGTCATTGAAAAGCTGGTGGCCACGGGCTTTGCGGAGCGCAGAAAGGCGAAAAAATCTGTACGCCTCGTTCCCACCGAAGCGGGCGTTTCCCTCATTACCGTGCTGCCCGAACAGCTCCAGTCCCCGCTGCTCACCGCCGAATGGGAGCACCGCCTCAAGGAGATCGAGTGCGGCGAGCTGGGCGCGGACGAGTTCCTTGTCGGCATCCGCGATATGGTCGCAGTGCTGGTTCGGGACGCTGCGCCTGTGGACGGTGCGGAGGTACTGTTCCCCTCCGGCAGACCCGTTGTGGGTAAATGCCCCCGCTGCGGCGCAGAGGTCACGGAGAGCAAAAACGGCTATTTCTGCGAGAGACGGAGCTGCAAGTTCGGGCTGTGGCGGGATAACCGCTTCCTTGCCGCCAAGAAGATCAGCCTGACGAAGAAGATGGCTTCCTCGCTCCTGGCGCAGGGGCGCGCCTACGCCAGCGGTATCTACTCCGAGAAAACCGGCAAGACCTACGACGCATTCATCGTGCTGGAGGACGACGGCGCGCGTTCCTCCTATAAGCTGGACTTCACCAAGTGACCCTCACAGGCTCCCGCACGGGCGTTTCATTCCCCTGCGGGAGCCGCTGTTTTTACCATGACCCAAAGGAGGTATGCACGAAATGGCTGAAAAACAGACCAACAAGGAACGGCTCAAGGACATCACCGACAGCATCGAGACGGGCATAAAGGAGCTGTTTGAGAGCGACAAATACAGGCAGTACCTTGCCACCATGAGCCGCTTTCACCGCTACAGCGTCAACAACACCATGCTCATCTATATGCAGCGCCCCGACGCCACCCATGTGGCGGGCTTCAACAAATGGCGCGATCAGTTCGGAAGGAGCGTCAAAAAGGGCGAAAAGGGCATTAAGATCATCGCCCCCACGCCCTTCAAGAAGAAAATCGAGCAGCAGAAATTAGACCCCGACACCAGACTCCCCCTGCGGGACGAGAACGGCGATATTATCACGGAGGAAAAGACGGTGCAGATCCCCATGTACAAGCCCGTGGTGGTGTTCGACGTGCAGCAGACCGCAGGCAAGCCCCTGCCGGAGCTGGCGGCGAACCTTACGGGGGACGTGCAGAATTACGAGGTGTTTATGGAAGCTCTGCGCCGCAGCGCGCCCGTACCCATCTTCTTTGAGAAGCTGGCGGAGAATATGGACGGTTACTTCTCCGTGGACAAACAGCGCATTGCTGTCCGCGAAGGCATGAGCGAGGTGCAGACGGTCTGCGCCGCCGTCCATGAGATCGCCCACTCCAAGCTCCACAATAAGGACGAAATCGGGGAAAAATATCAGGAGATTGAGCTGTTCGGCAAGCCTGCGCTGTTTTCAAACGGGCGCATCGACCGGGATAAGCTGCCGGAGGGCTTGTATGCGTATGACCTGCGCGGCTCGGATTACGATCCGGGGCTGCCCGTGACCATTCAGGAGCACGTTGTGGTGAACCACGCGGCAACCGTCATCACAGCAGCGCCCATTGAGCTGCCGGAGCAGGGCTTTCTTTATTTAGGCGAGGACGGGCTGAACTTCACGGGCGGCGAGCAGACCGTGAAGGAGTTTTGGCACGCACAGTACCCGGAAAAGGCAAAGCTCTCCCGCGCCGCCGAGGAGATTCAGGCGGAGAGCATCTCCTTCGCCGTCTGCGCCTATTACGGCATTGAGACAGGCGAAAACAGCTTCGGGTATCTGGCGACCTGGGCCAAGGACAGGGAACTGACCGAGCTTCGCGCTTCGCTGGAGACCATCAACCGAACCTCATCCTCCCTGATTACGGATATCGACCGCCATTACGCGGAAATCTGCAAGGAGCGCGGGCTGGACAAGGAGACGGAGAGTCTTACCGCCCAGCCTGTGCAGGAGATCGCCGTGCAGGAGCCGGAGCCGGTCACAGCGCCGGACAACGGCTGCGTCCCCGACCCTGCCATCTCTGTTGAGAGCATGAACGCCTACGGCTACACTGATTCCAATATGCTGCCGCTGACAAAGGAGCGTGCGCTGGAGCTCATGGAACGGGACGTGAGCGTGTATATGCTTCACACGGACAACACCGAGGCCATGGCCTTCGATGCAGAGGAAATCCGCAGCTTTGACGGCATCTTCGGAGTGGAACTCTCTGAATGGGAGGCGGTCAAAGACCGCTTCGCGCCGCCGTACTATGAAAAGGCGTTCCTCAGTAACCCCGCCGACAGCTTTGCCATCTATCAGCTTCGGGATAATGATAATACGGCGCAGCTTCGCTTTATGAACGCCGAGTATCTGGCACAAAAGGGGCTTTCCGTAGAGCGTGATAACTACGCCGCCGTCTACGCGGGCAGCCTCGACCGCAGGGGCGATACGCAGGACAGGTTGGACGTGCTGTATGAGACCTTCAACATCCGCCGCCCGGAGGATTTTCGCGGCCACAGCCTGTCCGTCAGCGACATCGTGGCGCTGAAGCAGAACGGCGTGGTATCCTGTCATTACGTGGATTCCCGGGGCTTCAAGGCGCTGCCCGACTTCCTAAAGCCGGAAAACTATCTCAAAAACGCGGAGATGGCCATGGAGGACGACTACGGCATGATCGACGGCGTTATCAACAACGGGCCGAAGCAGACCGTGGCAGAGCTGGAGGAACAGGCAAAGTCCGGCAAGCCCATCTCCCTCATGGAGCTGGCGCAGGCGGCGCGCCGGGAACAGGCGCAGGCGGCACGGCAGGAGAAGAAGCCCTCCGTGCTGGCAAAGCTCTGTCCTCCCGTCAACGAGCCGAAAAAGACAGCGCGTTCAAGGCGCGCGGAAAGAGAGCTGCTATGATGAATTTTACCAACGATGAAATGAACCTCATGTGCATCTACCAGAGCGACAGCCGCAGCGGGCTGATTGCCGCCCTCACCGAAATGCGCGGATACCTGGACGAGGACGAAGCCCAGCTGCGGGATCTGACCGACAGCGCCCTGCAAAAGCTGGGCAAAATCACCGATGAGGACTTCGCAGCGCTGGAGCTGGTGCCTGACTTCGACACGGACGAATAAGGCGGATTCAGCGGGGGCGGCTTTCGGGTCGCTCCCGCTTTGCCTCCACAATCCTATTTCCCAAAATCGAAAAAATATTGATTTTGGGAAATAGAACATCGACATACAAGAGAAAGTGTCCCATTTCCTGCATAGGATTCGGGACGTTTTCGGATATACCGCCCCTTACATAGAGCGTCCGATCCGGGCGCTCTAAATTTATGCCATGAAGGAGGAGCAATATGCCGAGCAAGCTACAAACGTATATGCAGATGGCGGACGAGGCGCAGCGGCAGATCACCGGCAGCTACCGGGGCTGGACGGGCTTTCTCACCACCGCCGCAAGGCTGTACAAATACCCCTACGCCGAGCAGGTCATGATCCACGCCCAGCGTCCGGACGCCACCGCCTGCGCGGAGTACGACTTCTGGAACGAAAAGATGGGCCGGTATGTCCGCAGGGGCTCCAAGGGCATCGCCCTCATCGACAGCAGCGGCGAAAGGCCGAGGCTTCGGTATGTGTTCGACGTGTCGGATACGGGCGGCAGAGAGTTTCCAAAGAGCCGCTATCTGTGGGAATACCGGGCGGAACACGCGGACGCGGTAAGCGTCATGCTGGAGAGCCGCTACGGTGTGGACGGAAAAGGAGGGCTGCCAGACCAGCTTGAGCGCATCGCGTCTCAGCTTGCGGAGGAATACTGGCGGGACTATAAGCGGGATATCCTTGCCATCGTTGACGATTCCTTTCTTTACGGGTATGATGAGTTCAACGTAGGAGCGGCCTTCCAAAGCGCCGCCGCCGTCAGCATCGCCTACTCGCTCATGTCCCGCTGCGGGCTTGAAGCGGACGACCGCTTCGAGCATGAGGATTTCCTGAGCATCTTCGATTTCAACACCCCGGAAGCCGCCGCCGAGCTGGGCACGGCGGTGAGCAGGATCAACGGAGAGGTGCTGCGGCAGATCGAAGTCACCATCAAGAATTACGAGCGCGAGAAACTCGCGGAAAGGAGCCATAGCCATGACAGAACTGACCTACACCAAGAACGGGGACTACCTGATTCCCGACCTGACGCTGAGCGAGACGCCGGAGGACACGAGACCCCTGGGCAAGTACGGGAGACTGCGCAGGAGCTACCTTCAGGAGCACAGACCGGGGCTGTACAGCCGTCTGGTGCTGTCGGAGAAGCTGTTCCCGCACCTGCGGGAGATCGACGAGACGGCGAACCGGAGGCTGGAGCAGATGATGCCGGAGCTGATGAAGTCGGCGGGCGTGACAGAGGAGCTGAAAGCCCGCGACCAGATGAAATGGGTGGGGCTGATGAACAGCCTGAAAGCGCAGGCCGAGGAGATCATCCTCAGCGAGCTGGTATACAACTGACCAATGACGTGCCGGAAGCGGAACCGGCGCAGCCTCCGATACCGCAGGCATACCAACTGAGCCTGTTCCCCACGGAGGAAGAGCAAATCGCATATATCGCAGAAGCGGAGAGCTACATGCCCTCCGCTTTTTCCATGTCCATCCCGCAGGCGGATATCGACCACATTCTGCGTATGGAGGGCAACGCCGACTATGCCCGCATGAAGATCGCCACGGAGTTCTCCAAGGGCAAGAGCGTGGAAGAAATCGCGGCGTTTCTTCAAAGCAGCTTCCACGGCGGCAACGGCGTCGTCACCGAGAGCGGCAGATATTCCGCGTGGTACGCCGACGACGGCATCCACATCGCCAATGGGGACGCGGCAAGATACCTGACCTCCGCAAAGGTCGTAAGCTGGCAGGAGGCAGCGGAGCGCATCGGGCAGCTTTTGGAGCAGGGCGAATACGCAACCAACGTAGAGCTTGCGGAAGCGCCGGGGCACGAGCGCGCGGAGCTGGCGCAGGCCGTATGGTATCTCCGGCAGGATTTAAGTGAAAAGGCGCGGGCGCAGGGCTATCTCTCCTGCCTGTCGGATATGCGGGGCGGCGGTTTCCCGGAGGAAACGGCGCGGCTTGCCGAGCGGCTGAGAGACCCTGCGTTCCGTGAAGTCCTCATGGATGATTTTTCACAGCTCCGATCCGACTACCGGGAGGACAGGAGCCTGCTGCGCTTCCATTTTCACAAGCCCCATCAAATCTGGCAGGGCTTGCAGGAGCTGAATCTGCCGCGTAAAGAGTACAGTACGGAAATGACGGAGCTTCCTACCGTGCAGCGGTTCATTACGGAGGACGAGATCGCCGCGACCCTGACCCGCGGCAGCAACATTGAAGGGAGCAAGGGGCGCATCTACGCCTATTTCAAAGAAAAGCATACCCCCAGGGAGCAGGCGGACTTCCTGAAAGACGAATACGGCATTGGAGGCAGCTCCCACGCGGTATCCGGCGCGTCCCACAGCGGTGAGGATCACAGCGGCAAGGGCATCAGCCTGAAAAAGCAGGACTGCCCGGAAATTCAGCTGAACTGGGCGAACGTTGCCAAGCGTATCTCCGAGCTGATCCGCAAAGACCGTTTCCTGACCCCGGAGGAAAAGACACAGTACGAGCAGTTTCAGCGGCAGACCGCAGAGCGAAGCGCAGCATGGAATGACTACAATGCCGTAAAGGAAGCCCACCCGGACAACATCGTGCTGTTTCAGGTGGGCGATTTCTTTGAGATGTACGGCGAGGACGCAAAGCAGGCAGCGGAGCTGCTGGATATGAATCTGACCACCCGCAGCATCCCCGGCGCTGGCCGTGTGGAGATGTGCGGCGTACCGTCGCACAATTTAGATATGTATGTAGAGAAACTGCGCGATAAGTATGATGTGACGATTGCCGAAGCGCCAGACTTTAGAGGTGAACGCCACATTTACACGCTGCGCTCTATCGACCATGAAGCAGA
>ERZ791884.1564-NODE-1564-length-15728-cov-2.953295_pt1 | contig 15728 bp, 11 predicted proteins | sample MGYA00509941_ERZ791884 | MGnify/ENA primary metagenome ERZ791884 (study PRJEB30046, sample SAMN00792095) | human gut metagenome | study: EMG produced TPA metagenomics assembly of the A metagenome-wide association study of gut microbiota in type 2... | reverse complement strand
CGGGTATTTTTATGCGGCACATCAGAGAACGCCGTTTCGTTTCCGCTTTTCTGCTCCGGAGATCCATTCAGGAGATCCCGCCGCTTTTGTGGAGAACGGCCCTCAGTCCTCCACCACCAGGCGGCCCTCCACCTCCCGGCTGAGGTGCTGGTTCACCGTCAAGTATTCCTCCACCACGTCCCGGGCGGAGGTGGACAGCACCCGGATCTTGCCGTTTTTCTCCACCTCCTCCAGCGTGATGTCCAAAAACGGCTTGAGGTTGTTGTAGTGGTACTTCTGCACTGCCACGGTGTAGAGCCGCTCAGCGTACAGGTCCTCGCCGTCCAGTGTCAGGGTGCGGAAGGCCTGCTCGCTCCGGGACCAGACGATGTGCGTCCCGTGGGAGAACTGGTAGAACTCCGTGTGCTCCCCCTGGAAAGCCTCGTCCCGCAGGATATGGCGGATCATCCGCTCCAGCTGGGTACCGGTGACCTTGAGCATATACACCGCGTCGTCATAGGGCAGGCACTCCACAAGGTCTGCGTAGTGGACCACCGGGCCGAGGGCGTAGCTGCGGATGGCCCCGGACCCCATGAGCATCAGGTCGATGCCGAAGCTGTCCCGCAGAATGTCGGCGATGAGGTCTCCCAGCGCCGTTTCCTGATTGCGCTTGGGATGGGTCAACTCACAGGAAAAGCGGGTAATGATGCGGTCATACTTCTGGGAGGTGGCACTCCTGTAGCGCTGAATGAAGTTCTCCACCTCCTCGTCCCGGGGGCAGTGGGCGTCATCGATGGGAACCATCTGCCAGGTAAAGGTGTCGATGGCGTTAAGGTCGGTGTCCACCATGATGTCGAACCGGCCGATCTCGTCGGTGCCGGTGCCCGCCTGTACGATATAAATATCGTTGACCTTGAAGGGCTCCTCCAGCTTCGTGTGGCTGTGGCCGCCGATGATGACATCCACGCCCCAGTCCGGATCCAGCATCGCCGCCAGCTTCTTGTCCTCCTCAAAGCCGATGTGGGTCAGCAGCACGGTGAAATCAATGTCGATGGCGTTGTAGGCGTTGCAGATGTTGCCCACCTCCCGGGCCGCCTCCCCGATGTCCACAAAGGACCCGATCAGCTCGTCCGTCTTGGTGGCAGCCAGCACCTCCTCCGTGATGATACCGATGAACAGGATCTTCATATCGTCGATATGGGCGATCCAGAAGGGCCGGAACATCCGCCGTCCGTTGGATTTGATGTGCAGATTGGCGTTGATGATAGGGAAATCCGCGCACTTTTCCAGAAACAGCAGATGAGCGAGGCCGTAGTCCATCTCGTGGTTGCCGATGGTGGCCACGTCCGGCCCCACCAGATTCATGATGCCGATGGTAGAGGTGCCCTTGTACTCCGAATCAATGACGCTGCCGCGGAACATATCGCCCGCCACGGCGTAGATTACGTTCTTTTCCTCCCGCCGCACTTTATTGACATAGCCCGACAACAGCGACACGCCGCCTACCAGCCGTTCGTCGATCTGTTCGGCCAGAAAATCGCCATGCATATCGTTCGAGTGCAGGATCGTCAGCTTTTTCAGATTTTTCATACACCGCTCCTTTCTTCCGCAGCCGATCGCTTCTCCGCTCGTTCGTTCCTCCCGATTCCGGCACAGCCCTCAGGGGGCTGACTGCAGTTTGAACAGGGGGTACGCCGGTTTCCGCACCGCACCCCCTGCGCCTATTCACTTGTAAGAGATGGGCGGCAGGCCCGCTTGACATCACCTTTGCGGTGCAACCACCCAAATGGTATTACTTATTATAATAACATGATATCGGGTATCGCCGCAAATTGCAAAAACAATTTGCATTTCTGCCAGAAACATTTGTCCTTATATTAAAGATTCCAAATTAAAACACGCACAGTGCGGTGAAGCAGGCAGCATCCGGGCCGAGGGCCTCCATGAGATAGCTGCCGTCCTCATTCCGGAAGCCCACCAGACGCAGCGTTTCGCCAAGGGTGGCCTCGTGGTTGTAATTGATGTAAAATTCCCGGGGCGTCCGCTCCTGTAAGTCACGGGGCAGGTAGTCCCAGATAATGTCGCCGTAGTTGGCGCTGTAAAGGTGGCCGTTGCCGTCCAGATCGGACCAGACCACCTGCCGGATCCCCAGCTCCTCCACCCTCTCGTGGGGCAGCAGGAGCTTTTTCGGGTCCGGGCAGTCGATGACCCGGCCGCAGGTCTGTATGGGCTTGGCGGTAAAGGCGGAGGGCCGCATGATCTTCCGGGTGACGGGGTTCACCAGGATCCAGTCGCTTTTCACCGACACCCGCACCTCACCGGTCTGATCCTTCATCTCGTAGACCCGCTGCATGTGGGCGCCCTTGACCCCGTTTTCGTAGGTGGCGATGTCCAGCACCTCCCCCGCCATGGGGATCTGATGGATGCGCATGGCCAGCCGGGAGAGCAGGAACACCTCCCCCATTTCAAACAGCACGTCATGGGTCAGGCCCCGGGCGTTGTAGTCATACCCCGCGTAGGCCGCCGCCTTGTTCAAAAGGCCGGAGACCCTTGCCCGCTGATAACGGTCACAGTCAGCAAAGCACAGCTCCTCCTGCCGGAAATAGCCGTTTTCATATAATTCCTGCCGGAAATCCTTCATGTGTACTCCTCTTTCCGTTGTTTTATGGACTTAATTTATCACAAACCGCGGTTTTTCACAATGCCCGAGTTGGACAACGCCCCACCCTGCGGTGCAATGCCCGTATTGTGAATTTGCCGGAAACGGTGCAAGGAAGAACGCAGCAAGCAGGGCCAGACAGAAAACTTCTGTCCGGCCCTGCCCTTTTACTGTTATTGTATTTGCCGACCGAGGGGCCAGCCTTGAATCGGTTTCCCCGTCAGCGCATGGACCGGTATTCAGCCAACACGCTGTCCAGCAGGTCCGCGGCGCTCTGATAGATGGCGGCGTTCATCTGGTTGAAGGGGCAAACGGCCCGGTCGCTGATCTCCAGTCCTCGGTGCACCAGCAGCTTTTTGAGGATCAGGGAGCAGTTTGTGTCCATATCGTAAATGGGCATCAGCTTCTGGATCAGGTGGTACAGGGCGAAGGTGCGATCAAAGTCCTTTTCGTTGGCAGCCTTCACCAGACTGCTCCAGATCTCCGGTACGATGATGGACAGCGCGCCGATGCACCCGCCGCCCCCGTTGTTGGCGATGTTGCTGAGGAACTGGTCGTCAAAGCCGGAGTAGACGGTGAAGGGCTTCCCCTCTACCGCCCGGCACACCATATTGGTGTGGCCGGGGGTGGACACGGAATCCTTCAGCCCGATGATGTTGGGGTTCGCGTCGATCAGGCGGCGGATCGTCTTCGGAGCGATGGAATGTCCGGTGCGGGGCGGGAAGTTGTAAAGATACAGGTCTCCCTTCACATCCTTGGCCAGACGGTCATAGTAGACGAACAGCTTTTCCTGATCCATCTCAAAATAGTAGGGGCTGATGACCATGGGCGTGTAGCCCAGCTCATACACCGCGTTGGACAGGGCCAGCGTATCGGCGTAGCGGATGCAGCCGGTACCGGCCAGCAGCTCCACCCGTCCGTTGACATACTCCGCATAGAAGCGGAAAAAGTCCAGACGCTCCTGCTCGTTCAGATCCGGAAATTCTCCGGCGGAACCCAGCACAAGAATGCCGTCCAGCCCGCCCTCGATCAGGAAATCGATAACCTTTTTGTTGCCTGCGTAGTCGGGCTTTTCCTCTTCGTTGAAAATCGTGACAACAGGCGCGATGATTTTTGCCATAGAAATCCTCCTAATCAGCCAGCTTCAGTACATCGAACACCAGTGTGCTGGCGGCCATCATAGCAAGGCCGTTGATGGCCTCGTAGGCCAGCAGCTTCAGCCGCTTCCCGGATCATTCCCCGGCTGACGCCGAACCGGTCCGCCAGCTCATATTCATTGGGCAGCTTTGCACCCACCGCCAGCCGTTCATCCAGAATATACCGGATGAGATTGTCCTCAATGCACTCTGTCAGCGCTTGATTTTAATGTTAATCAGTTCTGCCGTAGTTTGCTCCTTTTGGATAAAAGGTCCCCCTCGTGTCTCCTGATTCCGGTGGCATTGTACCATACCCATACGGGAAATGTAAAGAATAATTCAACGGTCAGTTTACTGTTTTGCATCAAGAACATGGCGATCTGTCCGCAGATGCAAGCAGCGGTGCGCAAGGCATCCACCGCCGCCGGTGACACGGTGTTTCCCACGGCTCACGCCTGTGCGTAACAGCGTCTGCACGAAAAAACGGCCGACAGTTTGACTGCCGGCCGGGAAGCTCTATATGTTTACCGCCCTCTTAACGGGCAGCGATTCACTTACGCCTCTGCCGGGCAGTCCGCCAGAGCAGCCTCATCGGCGATGACGATGACATCCCGGTGGAGCTGCAGGATCGACGCCGGGACCTGAGGCGTCACGGGGCCAAAGAAGCTGTTCCGGATGGCCTCCGCCTTGTCCGCGCCGCTGGCGATCAGCAAGACCCGCTTGGCCTGCATAATGGCCTGCATACCCATGGAGTACGCCTGCCGGGGCACCTGTGCCTCGTTTTCAAAGAAGCGGGTGTTGGCGGCGATAGTGCTCTCCGTCAAGGTCACCTGATGGGTGCCGCAGGCAAAGCAGTTATCCGGCTCGTTGAAGCCGATGTGGGCGTTGCGGCCGATGCCCAGCAGCTGAAGATCGATGCCGTTATGCTCCTCGATGATCCGGTCATACCGGGCGCACTCCAAGGCGCTGTCGGTCTGGGTGCCGTCCGGCAGGAAGCTTCTGTCCGCCGGGATATTGATATGGTCGAACAGATTCTCCCGCATGAAGCGGCGGTAGCTTTGGGGATGGTCCCCAGACAGGCCGCAGTATTCGTCCAGATTGATGGAAACCGCCTTCCCGAAATCCAGCTCGCCCTTCTGATACCACTCAACTAAATGGCGGTAGGTGCCGATGGGGGTAGAGCCGGTGGCAAGGCCCAGCACGCTCTTGGGGTTCAGGGACACCTGCGCGGCGATGATGTTCGCAGCCTTCAGGCTCATGTCATCATAATTTTTCGCACGAATCAGTCTCATAGGACCTCCTTCACAAACTTCCGATTTTCCGGTTGTATTTCTCTCACGGACAATTATAAGGGCCGCGCCCGTTCCTGTCAATACGGCGTTCATCTGCCGATACGGCCATTTCTGCGGCGCTTCCCCCTCTTTCCCCGGCTATTGACAAGCTCCGACCTTTCTGCAATACTCATCTTTAGCTGGCGGAGCTTCGGCATCCGCCGGATCGAACGGGAGGAAACATGTTGAAACAAACTGGGTATTCCCGGGAAGTGCCTCTGCTTCCCGCTATTCTTCGCTTTTCCATTCCGCTGATGCTGACGGGGATCTTGCAACTGGCGTACAACACGGCGGATTCCATCATCGTGGGCCGCTATGCGGGCCACGCTTCTCTGGCGGCCGTCGGTTCCACTACCTCTATTATTTTTCTCATCATCACGCTGTTCAACGGCGTCTCCATCGGCGCGAACTACATGGCCGCCCGGGACTTTGGTGCCCAGGATGACAACGGTCTGTTCCGGACGGTACACTGTGCCGCGGTGCTGAGCGTTATTCTCGGACTGCTGGCCTGCGTGTGCGGACTTCTGCTCTCCACCCCCCTGCTGCGCTGGGCGGACGCCCCGGAGGACGTTCTGCCTTTGTCGGTGCTGTATCTGCGGATCTACTTCTTAGGTGTCCCCGCTCTGGTGGTCTACAACTTCGGCAGCGCCCTGCTGCGGGCGGTGGGCGACACCTTTTACCCCCTGCTGTTCATGATCGTCTCCGGCGCGCTGAACGTCGCGCTGAATCTGCTGTTAGTGGTGGTCATCCCTCTGGGTGTGGCCGGCGTGGCCATTGCCACCTCTGTCTCTCAGCTCCTCTCCGCGGTACTGGTGACGGTCCGCCTGTGTACCTTCCGGGGGCCGTGCCGTCTGGAGCTGCGGAAGCTCCGGCTGTATCCGGACCGGACGGGTCAGATGCTGCGGCTGGGCTTCTCCGCCGGGCTGCAGGGCGTTATTTTCTCCGCCTCAAACGTGATGATCCAGTCTGCCATCAACTCCTTCGGCTCCGTGGTCATGGCGGGCAGCTCCGCCGCCTCCGGCATTGAGAACTTCATCCACACCGCGCTGAACACCTTCTATCAGTCCGCCATCACCTTCACCGGTCAGAGCATCGGGGCCTCCGATCCCCGCCGGGCCGTGCGGGTCTTTCAGATCAATCTGGCCCTGACAACAGGGCTGGGCATTGTGCTGTGCACACTGGCCCGGATCTTTCAGGTCTCCTTGCTGGGGCTGTACGTCCAGTCCGCCGATCCAGCCTATGACGCGGTCATCGCCGCCGGTGTGGTCCGTGTGCTGGCCCTCAGCCGGTTCCAGTGGGTCGGCGGCTTGATGGAAACGGCCCCCTCCGGGGTCTGGGCCACTCCATGAATCCCACCGTCACCACCCTCATTGGCGCGTGTCTGCTGCGGGTGGTCTGGCGGTACACCGTGTTCGAGGCGGTGGGCATCGTGGAGAGCATGTACTGGTCCTATCCGGTCAGCTGGCTCCTGACTTTCCTGATCCATTTGATCTATCTGGAGCGTGACCGCCGCAGGCTGATGGTGGGGAACACGGCCGCCCGATAAGCAGCGGCTCCCATTCCGGATTTTTATATTTCTCATAAGAGGAATTGCGTTTTGGCAAAACTGCTTTTTGTGTGTCACGGCATTATTTGCAGAAATCTCTAAAATCCCCTGTAATATCAAGGTTTTTCAGGCTTGAAGGTAGTGCTACTACACCACTACTACACCAGTGAGTCTCGATGTGACAAAAATTTTGAGATCGAGGTCAAGTTTGTAGATAATATATTGCCGGACTTCATTTTCGATGGAGTCCGGATTTCTATATCCAGAAGCAGCATTTCCTGTGTCGGCAAAAAGTGCAACAATTTCGTTTTGAATGCTATTGATATTTTTGCCGATGGCATGGTATACTATGTAATAGATCAACGTGGTTTTTTGATGGATTTTATGGCGGAGGATCATGGATGCGATATCTTTCAGTTGCTGAAATAGCGAAAAAGTGGGATGTGTCCGAGCGCAGTGTTAGAAATTACTGCGCCCAGGGGCGTGTGAACGGTGCGTTTCTTACCGGCAAGACATGGAACATTCCGGAAAACGCAGAAAAGCCGGAGCGTACCAACAAAAGAAAAGATAAATCGACTACTCTGTTGGATATTCTGAAAGAACAGAAGGCAAGTAAATGTTCCGGTGGGATCTACCATAAAACACAGATCGAATTGACATACAATTCCAACCATATGGAAGGAAGCCGCCTGACACACGATCAAACCCGATATATCTTTGAAACCAACACCATCGGCGTAGAAAAAGAAGTGCTGAATGTGGATGACGTGATCGAAACAGCAAATCACTTCCGCTGCATTGACATGATTATTGATCATGCAAAAGCAGCTCTGACGGAGAAGTTCATCAAAGAACTTCACTTGGTTTTGAAAAACGGCACCAGCGATTCCAGAAAAGATTGGTTTGCTGTTGGCGAGTATAAGAAACTCCCGAATGAAGTCGGCGGCAGAGATACAGCCCTTCCGGAAGAAGTTGCCGATAAAATGAAGGCCTTGCTGACGGAATACAACGCCAAGGAAAAAAAGACCTTTGAGGATATTCTGGACTTCCATGTGAAGTTTGAGCGGATTCATCCGTTCCAGGACGGCAACGGTCGTGTGGGCAGATTGATTATGTTTAAGGAGTGCCTGAAATACAATATCGTTCCGTTCATCATTGAGGACGATCTGAAGATGTTCTATTACCGTGGACTAAAGGAATGGGGCAATGAAAAGGGCTATCTGACAGATACCTGCCTGACCGCACAGGATAAGTATAAAGCGTATTTGGATTATTTTAGGATTGCATATTAAGCAAGAAGCGAGGTGCAGCTATGTCAGCAGAAAAGAACTGGCAATTTGAACTTGAAGAATCATAAAAAATAAAATCCCATGCAATAAATCGTCCTTTCCGTGCATTACACGGATGACAGGAGATGGAAGCCTATGCTCAGTATGCTGATGACAAGCGAATATGCTCCGGCAGAGGATCGGCACGAGCTGCAGCAGTTGCTGATTCACATTGCCGGCGGTGAGCGTGAAGCGCTGGCGGAGCTGTATCAGCGCACGAGATCAGCGGTGTACGGCTTAGCGCTGTCCTACCTCAAAAACGCACACGACGCGCAGGATCTCACACAGGACGTCTATGTGCAGGTGTGGGACCGCGCGGAGCAGTACCGACTCACCGGATCGCCTATGGGCTGGCTGCTGGCCGTGTGCCGAAACCTGTGCCTGATGCGCCTGCGGCGGGAGGAACGCCATGCCGCCCTCAGTGAGGAGGAATGGGACGCCATTCCCGCGCGAGAGTGCGGACTGGACGCCGACGAGCGTGCACTGCTGCAAGGCGCATTGGCAAGCCTCGCTGACGAGGAGCGTCGCGTCGTGCTGCTCCACGCCGTTACGGGCCTGAAGCACAGGGAGATCGCGGTGCTTCTTGAGCTGCCGCTCCCCACCGTCCTGTCGAAATATCACAGAGCATTGAAAAAGATGCGCAGCTTTCTGGAAGGAGATGACGCCCGATGACCAATGAAAAAATGGAACAGAGGCTGGCTGCGGCGCTTGAAAAGACCGCGCCGGATGATGTGAACGGCGTTCTCTCCCGCTGTGAAGAGCGGAAAGGAACGGTAATTCCCATGACAACAGAGAAAACGGCAAATAGAAAATGGACAGCGCTCATTGCCGCCTGCCTTGCTGTAATGCTGCTTGGCGGCGGAGGCGTGTTCTACCAGCGAGCGAACGCGGTGGCGTCCGTGGTGTCGCTGGATGTGAACCCGAGCATTGAGCTGAAGGTGAACCGGAGCGAAAAGGTTCTCGTCTGTACGCCGCTCAACGAAGATGCAAAAGCCATCCTTGCGGATATGAGCAATGGGGCTGACCTCAAGGGCGCGAAGCTGGATGTGGCGGTAAACGCCATTGTGGGAAGCCTTGTGCGCAGCGGCTATCTCGACAGCATTTCCTCCGCCATCATGATCTCGGTGGAGGACAAGGATACCGCCCGTGCGGAAAAGCTCCAGCGTGAGCTGACCAGCACTGTGGACGGTGTTTTGCAGACGAGCGAAGCAAAGGCCGCTGTCCTGACACAGACGCTGACGCAGGACGCGGGGCGGGAACAGCAGGCCCGGGAAAACAAGATTTCCACCGGAAAAGCGGCGCTGGTGAACCACGTGCTCGCACTCAACTCCGCGCTCAAGTTTGACACACTGGCAAAGCTCTCGGTGGAGGAACTGAAGGATCTTGCAGAAGCAGGCGCGCCCGCCATGCCCATCGGCAAAGCTGCCGCCGCCTATGCTGCGGAGCAGTATGCCGGAACAACGGCGGTGGATTCCGTTACAGCGGAGGTCGATTCCGAACTGGACGAATCCCCCGCCCACTACGAGGTGGAGCTGCACACGGCATGGGGTGAGTTTGAGTATCTGGTGGACGCTTACACGGGGAAAGTGCTCAGCGGACAGAAGGACTTGCTGACCACTGCTTCCACGCCAAATGTGACAACGAAGCCCTCTGATCAGAAGCCCGATCCGTCCGGAACAGCGCAGGACATTGGCTACGCCAAGGCAAAATCTATTGCCCTGAATCACGCAGGTGTGAGCAAAAACGAAGCGTATGACATGGATATCGAACTGGACGATGAGGATGGAATACTCGTCTACGAGGTCGAGTTCAAATCCGGCAATATGGAATATGACTACGAGATCAACGCCGCCACCGGCACGATCCTCAAGTATGAGTCGGAGTTGGATGACTGACGCGCAAAGCACTCCAGTAAAGCATATTTGGATTACTTCAGAATTGCGTATTAAGCAAGCCAATTTTCAAAGCATCAACCGCTTACCCGCGGCATACACAGCAGGTGCCGAAGCCGCAAACCCACATCAGAGAATCCGTTTTATAGGTTGAAAGGGACTCCCTTGACCGCTTTTGCAGTCAAGGGAGTCCACTTTACATATATTGCGATTACTTCTCCGCGTACAGCCGCCACAGGAATGTCACGATCTGTGCTCTCGTGCAGCCGCTGCCAGGGCTGAAGGTGGAACTCGTTGTGCCGTTGGTGATGCCGTTGTCCGTGGCCCACTTCACCGCCTCGGCGTAGTAGGCGTCGGCGGCCACGTCGCTGAAGGCAGGCGCACCGTCGGCGGACGCCTTGGACGCCCGGAACAGGAAGGTCATGCTCTGGGCGCGGGTGCAGGGCGCATTGGGGCTGAACTTGCCGTCTGCCGTACCGGTGGTGATGCCCTGGCTTAGCGCCCAACGGACGGCCTCCGCATAGTAAGCGTCACCGGGAACGTCCGCCAGATCCATCGCGTAATTCACCACCGGAGAACCGGCGGCCCGCCACAGGAAGGTAACGATCTGGGCCCGGGTGCAGGGCTGATTAGGGCCAAACAGGCCGTCGCCGATGCCGCCGGTGATGCCCTTCTTCTGCGCCCATTTCACGGCTTCGTAGTAATACGCGTCGGTGGGAACATCCCGGAAGGGGCTGATCTTCACTTCCTCCGTGAATGTGGCCTTGACCTCCACCTTTCCGGCGGGCATGATGAAGGTGAATTTGCCATCGCCCTTATCGGTCAGTTCAAGCTCCTTGCCGTTTTTGTCAAACACCTTGAGGCTGTCCAGCTCGTAGCCTGCGTCCGGCTTCACCGTGACGGTCACACGGTCGCCCTGGCTGGCGTTCTTCGGGCTGACGCTCACGCTGCCGTTTTCCGTCTTGTCCGGGGTTTCGACGGCATAGCTGGGATCGGAGCTGTCCCGGTCAGACGAGGACGAACCGCCGGAAGTCGAACCGCCGGAACCGCCGTCCCTCGACCAGTTTGCCGTGACGGTCACGCTGCCCTCCGGCATGGTGAAGGTCGTTTCGGCGACGCTGGCATCGTCAAAGACAACGCTGCTGTCGGACGTCCAGCCGTTGAAAGTGTAGCCGCTGCGGCTGCCTGCGCGGACGGTGACAACGCTGCCTGCCGCATAGCTGCCCGCGCCGGAGTTCTGCGCGTCATAGCTGCCGTTCACGGTGACAGCGTACCGGGTCTGCCGGGTGATCAGCGCCAGCTGCTGCGCAGATAGGTTGCCCGCGCTGTCCTTCGCGCTGAGGGAGAGGATGCCGGAGTTTTCATCCAGCGTACCGGGGACGGCAAAGTGGCCCTTGCTGTTGGCATAGATCTTTTCCGTTCCGCCGTAAAGGATCTCGCTGCCAGCGTCCGCCATGCCGGTAATGGTGTATGCGCCGGTTTCCCGATCAGCGAAGAACACCGGGTCGGAGAGGGTCAGCACGGGGGGCGTCACGTCGCGGCTCACCAGCAGGAACACGCTGGTCACGTCCTGCCCCTTCGTGCCGTCGATCTTGAGCATCAGACTGCCTTCAAAAGTGGGAATTTCATAGTTGCCGTTAGTCAGGGCGGGGTGGTCTGTATCGTCCATCTGCGTGACAGTAAATTCGGTGTCCGGATCATCGCAGGTCACAGTGAGCGTGCCGGGATTTTCGCCCACATAGGCGTGGTACACGCCGTTCTCGTCCGCACTGACGGGGATGCCGTTCACGGTGAGCGTCATATGCAGCGGCTCATATTTTGGCAGGTATTTCTCAGCGGACATTTCCTCTGGGCTGTAATACTTCGCGGTAAGCGCCTTTTGGGTGCCGGTTCCCCCGCTCCCCGCGGCACTGCCCTCTGTACCCTCCGCAGCGCCTGTCTCCTCACCTGCCGAGGTGCCTGTCTCCGGATTTTCCGTAGAACCCGCCCCCGCGCTCTCCGTGAAGTACGGCTCCTCTTTATAGGCGCTCACGCCGACCATGTAGGTCTCGTTGGCGGACAAGTTTTTGGAATTCTCCGTTTCTTCGCCGCCCACGGTCAGCGCCATGTTGATGGAGTTATCCAACTGCCCATCTTTGGATTTTTTGAGGTCATAGCCAAAGCCGGTGTCCTCCCACTTTCCGTCCTTTTTCTGATAGACCGTCACGCGGTAGCCATCGGCGTCGGTCACGGCATCCCACTTAGCCCTCATCACCTCGTTGCCGACAAATTCCAGAGAAACACTTCCGGGAGCGTTAGGGTATTTGTCATCCGTGTTCGTGTACGAAATCGCCTCGGTAAACTGCCGACTGTCGATGGCGGCCAAGAGTTTCACTTCCTTGGGCTCTCCGTTCTCATCGTTAACCGTAGTGGTCTTTTCCGTCATCAGGAAGGAGGTCACATAGTATTCGCCCGTAGGCATGAGCGTGCCGCTGGTGGGAATGGTGACGGGGGAAATGCTGTTGGAGCCCGTCACGGTTTGCTCGTCCACGAGATAGGTCGCCTCGCCCTTGGCGCTACCCAGATAGGTGCGCAGGGTATACTCTGTACCATCCTCAGCGTATTTGACCTCGCCGGACATCTGATTGCTATTCAAATCCAGTTCCAGCTTCTCAAAGGGCGCAACGGCAACACCCTTAGATTTGTCCGTTACAAGCGCAAGGGAACCTGTATTGACCTCATAAGTCCCGGCTTCCTTCAGCCGCAGGATCGCCACACGGTAATTGTCCCCATCCTTATGCTTTAGGATGTCGCTGGTTGCGTTGATGTCTGCGGTAGGTTTGATATTGCCGATCTCCTCTTCCTTCACGCCTTCCTTTTTCACCCAGTAGATATTGCCGCTGGGGATATCTACACCGCCTCTCTTAACAGACAGGTTACCCTTGATTTGCTCCTCGGTGACGTTTTTATCAAACGCCAGCACGATATACGGCGTTTCGCCCTCGTTGGCGTTTACCGTGATCTCCTTAGAGTTTTCACCGCTGCCGTTCGTGAACACAATGGGCTCCAGAGCCGTCAGCATCAGAGCCTCCTCCCCGCCGTCCTCAAGCGACACCGCCTGCACGATTGGCGTCACGCCATGGTCCGCCCAGCTCCACTCAGGAAGACTCTTGATCCAGCGGTGCTCAACATCCCAACCGCCGCCGCGCTGGAAGCCGGTATGCACAATCTGCGGCACCAGTACCCAAACGCGGACATCAATAATCTTGGCGTCCACCTCCGCCATCGCGCCGAGGTAGACATCAATGTTCTTGAACGCATCCTTCATGCTCTCGCTGACGCTGGCGTTCTTAATTTGGAAGGTCGTCTGTCCGCCCATCACAAGGTCGACATCCGTGCTGAGCAGCTTGAGTCCGCCGACGACAGGCACGTCCTTCGGGATCTGCACTCTGCCTTTGACGATGCCGTTTGCGCCGATGCCGAGATACAAGTTGTCCTTGTCCTCATTCACGCCGCCGAAAGCGCCCAGAACGATGGAGGAATCCAGAACAATCACATCGATCGTCTTACTTGGCAGATTCAGCTCCAGTTCCTCGGAGCCGGCGAGGTAGATGCCCTTGTAGGTTTCATTTTTATATTCCCGCTCCTGCCCGTTGAGCTTGAGGGCGTAGCCAAAGCGCTCAATGATCTGCCCACTCTTGCCTACACCGACGATCCCGACGTCCGTTGCCGTGAGGGAGATCTCACTGGGGCCGATCACTACGTCCCCCTTGCCTTCGATGAGGTGGAGGTAGGTGCCCTTCAGCGTGCCCCGCAGCTTGATGGGTGGAATGGCGAAATAATCGCCGTTCACCGTTTTTGCCAGATCCTTGAAGCCCGCGCCGCCGCCGTTGAGCTGACCAACGGGAATAGGTGGAATAAGGGGAATGCCGGGGCTTGACGCCACATAGAAATACAGCGTGTTGGGCAGCAGGCTGCCGTCCTTTTTGCTGCGCGTCAGTTCCAGTTCCGCCTCGGTCTCAAAGAGGTCAAAGACGTTCAGCTCCAGTTCAAAGGCGTAACGCTTGTTGCCATTGAAGGTATTGACCTCGCCCTTGACCTTGGCAAGCTCCAGCGACAGCATTTTTTCGGTGTCAAAGCTGCCCGTGGCGTGGACGCCGTTGACCTTGAACTCATTCCCCTTTAAGCCGTAGCCCAGCTTTTCCATCTTGAATTCCGCGCCCTCGAAGATGGTCTGAAAGCCGATCTCGCCGCTGAACACCAGATTTCCCGCCGCGTCGGCGGCGGCGTTCCTCAGCTTCACCGTGGCGTAGGGGATGTCCACGTAGACGATGGCGTCGTTCTTCTCGGGCTTGATTTCAAATGTAAAGCCGTCCTTCGTGAGGGAGATCTTCAGGTCATTTTCCGCGCCGGTTTTGGGCTGGTAGAACTTGAAGGTCGGCGCGCTCAGGTTCACGCCGCTTTGCTCCACGGTTCCGTTCTTGTGGATGACGAGCTTGCCGCCGCTGCCCCACGTTGCCGTGACGGAGGGAGACAGCAGCGCCGCCCCGCCGGTGAACTCAAAGGAGGAGCCGTCTGTACTCTTGTAATCGCCGCTGATGAGGGCGACGGGGTCCTTCTTGTACTGCCGCTTCAGCGCCTCGAGCGCCGCGTCGTCCGCCACATACTCCACCGTCACGCCGCCGCCGTTGGGGAAAGCGGCCAGCCGCTTGGCATTGATGGAGAGCTTCACCTCATCCGGGTTGGTGGGAGCTGGGTCCGTGCCTTTCAGCAAACCACGGAAGCCCCAAAGGAAACGCCGGGGGTTCTTTAAGTCGGTGCTGCCCTTGAAGTGAAGGCCCACAGCGTTCACGCACTCCACACGGGTGTCTCCGGGGCGGCTGGCTGGAATTACGCTGACCGTGTCCGGCAGGTAAGCCTTGATGGTGCCGTTTTTATAGTATTCCGACAGTCCAACAAAGGGATTGGCCCAGTTGTAGCCGTCCGTATAGACCTCGGTGATGTAATTGGAGCACCAGTCACCACCTTGCGAGAGGGTGTTCCATGCTCTTAGGTCCTCTATCTTGCTTGTAATCACGGAGTTTTCGGTTGAAATTACTGTTTTCTTATCATAATTGTAGACGAGTTGGTTCATTTTGAGAGCGGGGCTGTCCGCGGCGTTTCTGTGACCCATGGCGGCAAAGCCGCTGAGGGTATAGCCCCAATAGACGTGCGTATCGCCGCTCATCGTCTGAAGAAAATTCCCGCCGTCCTCTATATCGAGCACGATATTGTTAACAGACGTCAACACGCCCCATGCGCCGGACCCGCTCTCCCTGAGCTGCACAAGCTCATGGTAGACCGTGGTCGTTCCGGTGGCAGTAAGATCCTTCAAATCGACTGTCAAGTCGTACTCCACCTTGACGGCTACTGCCGGGCCGTTTGGTGTTTTGTCCACGGATTCCACACTTTTGGGGCGTAGATTTGCCGGATATGTGGTGCGTTTCGCACCAAATGTGACGAAATAGCAGAACGGCGTCTGCCTATCTGTGGGGTCGGCGCTGTCCGCCGCCGGGGCCGTGGAGAGCGTGCCGTCCTTCCGCACGATCACGCGAAGATAATCGTTTCGCAGTTCCCACGACCCGCTGTTCAGCTTTTTCGCTGTCACGGTACCGCTGTCGACCGTCTGGATGTCTCCCAAATAGGCCACAGCCTCCGTGGGCAGCAGGCACAGCAGCAGGCACAGCGTCAATAACAGGGTGATCGTTTTTTTCATGATGCGTTTCCCTCCTTGTCTGTCTCATTGTTCTTTTCTCTTTTCTCTCGCTCATGCAGGCGCATACAGACCACCGTCAGGACAGCGGCGGCCGTAAAGGACGCCACACCCTCCAGCACATAG
>ERZ791884.1563-NODE-1563-length-15733-cov-2.361717_pt1 | contig 15733 bp, 9 predicted proteins | sample MGYA00509941_ERZ791884 | MGnify/ENA primary metagenome ERZ791884 (study PRJEB30046, sample SAMN00792095) | human gut metagenome | study: EMG produced TPA metagenomics assembly of the A metagenome-wide association study of gut microbiota in type 2... | reverse complement strand
TCCAAAAGCTGGTGCAGGTCTTGTGCACTGTAGGTGCAGTTGAAGGTCAGCGCGACTTTTTTCTGGTCGGTTTCGACACGGCAAATAGGCATAAATGTGCCGTTTACAGAGGCAGATGCCAGTGCTGTTACAGACGGAGGGGCGAGAAAAATGCACGCGCGGGCAAAGGCGAGGACGCCGAGCAAAAACAGGGCCGTTTGGAATGCAGACGAGCGGGAGAGACTGTGCAGAGAGGGAAAAACGGCATAGTGGCGCAGTTTATTTTGAATCAGATGAACGAAATCTCGGATCATGAAGGCTCCTGCCGGATTTTTGTTACAATTTATGAACGCAGGAAACGGAAAATCTCTATTTCACAAAAATTTCATAACCTTTTCGTGTGCTTTCTGGTACACTATAAAGACAGGCTGCAGGCGTTTGGCTGCAGAACAGAAGAGAAATGAAAGGAGACTGTTATGTTTTCCTGTATTTTATTTGACCTGGACGGAACGATCAGCGATCCGAAACAGGGAATTTGCGGCTGTGTGCAGTATGCGCTCAGAAGCTTTGGAATTGAAGAACCGGAGCTGGATCGGCTGGAGCCGTTTATCGGGCCGCCGCTTGCAGAGAGCTTTATGAATTATTATAACTTTACGGCGGAGCAGGCGCAGGAGGCAGTTGAGAAGTACCGGGAGCGGTTTTCTGTAACCGGCAAATACGAAAATGTGCTGTATCCCGGAATGGGAGCGCTTTTACATGATCTGAAGGCATCCGGGGCGACGCTGGCGATTGCATCGAGCAAACCGACCGTTTATGTGGAGGATATTCTGGTGCATTTCGGAATCCGGGAATATTTCGACATCGTGGTCGGAAGCGAGCTGGACGGAAGAAGAGTGCACAAAGAAGAAGTGGTTGCAGAGGTGCTGTCCCAGCTTGCAGCGCGGGGCGAAAGCGATCCGGATAAGATGGTGATGATCGGCGACCGCAGCTTCGATGTGGAGGGTGCGAAAGCGATCGGTGCACACTGCATCGCGGTGTCATATGGGTATGCACAGCCGGGAGAGCTGGAAAATGCCGGTGCGGAGATCATTGTCCGGGATGTGGAAGGACTGCGAAGCGTACTGCTGGGCGGCACGCAGGCAGGAAACAGCGCGCAGGCAGGAAGTGGCACGCAGACAGGAAATAGCGCGCAGGCAGGAAGAGACACGCAGGCAGGAAACAGCGCGCAGGCAGGAAGAGACACGCAGACAGGAAACAGCGCGGCGACCGGCTCGAATTCCCTTTCAGAGCGCTACCGCGGCAGCGCTGCCAAAATGAAGACCAAATCCGGGCAGTTCTGGAGTGCAGTTGGAACCAGCGCACTGGCGATGTTTGCCTATTATGTAATCAGTCTCCTAATCAGCAGCGCAATTTTGACGGCGGTATCGATTGTGTATGCCATCGGGCTGCAGGAGCTGGAGGGCTCTTCCTATAATTTCTGGCTGAATGTGGCTAGCGCACTCTCGACGTTCGGTGCATTTATAATCTGTTACGGAATCTGGCACAAAAAGATCCGGTTCCATTCGATAAAAGAAATCGATAAACTGTCCATCGTTCCGATGGTGATTTTGGCGGCGGCAATTGCAATCGGCATGAACGGTGTTCTGACATTGACAGAATTGTATCGGTTCTCTCCGACCTTTCAGAGGGTTTCGGAGATGCAGTTCGATACGCCGGTGTGGCTGGGAATCATTTCCTACGGCATTCTTGCGCCGCTGGGCGAAGAGATCGTTTTCCGCGGCGTGGTCTATGGACAGCTGCGCAAGGTGTTGAAAGTGCCGTATGCGGTGGTGCTTTCAGGACTGGCGTTCGGTCTGTTCCATGGAAATCTGGTTCAGGCGGTCTATGCGACCGTAATCGGCTGCCTGCTGGCGCTGGTGTATGAATGGTATGGAACGATTGCAGCGCCGATGCTGTTCCACAGCGTTGCGAACCTGTTTGTGTATGTGATGTTAGAGCTGTTGCCCTTTGGCGGCGTATTTTTAAGCGTTCCGTCGTGTGTGCTGTTTTTGGTGCTGTCAGCAGGAAGCCTGTTTTTATTGTGGATGCTGCAGGGAAAGGCGGCATCGCGGCAAAAAGGATGAGCAGAGAAGAAGTTAAGATTAGCTGGTGACAGCGCCTGCATTGCGACGAGAAGAAGATCCTTTGTGTGATGTGCTGACCAAAAAGAGCGAGGAAGCTATACGATACAGCTTCCTCGCTCTTTTATGACAATGGAAGGTTCACGGAGCGTGCATTCTATAACAGGACAACGCGCAGCCGCTTATCCTTATTCATGACAATAGAATGCTCGCAGAGCGTGCATTCTATTGTTTACAGCAGCTGGATTCCGTGGGCTTCCGCTTCTTTGCGGATTTCCTCTGGCCAGATGGAGCACTGTACTTCTCCGATGTGCGCCTTGCGCAGGAAGAACATACAGATACGGGACTGACCGATACCGCCGCCGATGGTGTAAGGCAGCTCTTCATTGAGGACTGCTTTCTGGAACGGCAGCTCTGCGCGCTCGGGGCAGCCGGCTTTTTCCAGCTGGGACAGCAGTGCCTCTTTGTCCACGCGGATACCCATAGAGGACAGCTCCAGGGCGATGTCCAGAACAGGATAGTAAACAAGGATGTCGGCGTTTAATGCCCAGTCATCGTAGTCGGGTGCACGGCCGTCGTGGGGCTCGCCGTTTTCGAGCTTATCGCCGATCTGCATGATGCAGACAGCGCCCTTTGCTTTGGTGATGAAATATTCACGCTCCTTGGGCGTGTTGTCCGGGAACATGTCTGCAAGCTCCTGGGTGGTGATGAAGAAAATCTCACGGGGCAGAATCTCTTCGATGTAATCATACTGGATCGCCATGTACATTTCCGTTTTGCGCAGCGCCTTGTAAACGTCGCAGACGGTTGCCTTTAAGGTTTCCAGGTTGCGGTCCTTTTTGTCGATGATCTTTTCCCAGTCCCACTGATCGACGAAAATGGAATGGATGTTGTCAGTCGTTTCGTCGCGGCGGATGGCGTTCATATCCGTGTAAAGACCTTCGCCAAGAGAAAATCCGTATTCCTTGAGCGCGTAGCGTTTCCATTTTGCAAGGGACTGTACAACCTCTGCGCGGTAATCGTTCTGCTCGAGAATGCCGAAGGAAACCGGGCGCTCATAACCGTTTAAGTTATCGTTCATGCCGGAAGCAGGATCGACGAATAACGGAGCAGAGACACGCAGAAGGTTTAAATGACGGATCAGAAGACTCTGGAAAAAGTCTTTCACCGTCTTAATACCGATCTGGGTATCGTGCAGGTTCAGGGCGGAGGAATAATTCTCCGGGATGATTAAGTGTTCCATATTACCTCTTTTCTGCCGCAGGGCGGCATATTTCAATAATCTTAGGAAGCTGTAAAAAAGTGCAGCGGACGTTGGCTTCTGACAGAAGCTCAGGAAATCAGGAATCAAACGTCTTATGGTGCAGGTACGAAACGCTGCATCAGCTAAAAATTATAGCATAAAATCAGTCAGGTGTCAGGATTTTTTTCCCAAACGCTTTGGAGCAACTCCGATTCCGATAAACACAAGCAGGCAGATCAGGCTGACGATCAGGCCGGCAGTCAGACCTGCAGGGCGGTAGGAAAGCTCAATCGTGTGGCTGCCCTCCGTCAGCGGAACGGATAGAAATACACCATCATACACGTCGTAGTCTGCGGCTTCTCCGTCCACCTTCATCGTCCAGCCGGGTTCGTTTGCGATGGATAAAATCAGCCGACCGGCTTTGGTGACGTCGACATGTCCGGTCACATGGCTGGAATCATAAGAATCTACCGTAAAGGGCTGCTCAGAGAGCGTCTGCAGTGTGCGGGACAAAACCACTTCATCCAGGCGCACGACAACGGCATTCAGCACGCTATCTCCGTCGTTGGTCAGTGTTACATGGTCGCCGGTTTCGTGACGGCCGAGATCGAGAATATAGTCATATTTGACTTTTTTATACGTTTTGTTGACGCTGGCGGAAGAGATCGAAACGGTATCGATTTTGGAGCTTTTACAGTAAGCGTAGTAATGCCCCTCCGTGTATACATCAAAGAAAGCCTGATTGCCGGATTCCTCTGATTCGATGGGAACAAAGAGCGGATCGGAGGTTGAAACAGAAGCCGCCATCTGATTCTGTACCTCGAACGGGTCGGAGGTCTCTTCAGAAAAATCAGAGGAAGAAAAATCCTGTCCATCCTGCAGGATAAATCCCGCAGGCAGCGTATAGTTGTTTTGGTACAGGTAAACGCCGTCCTGCTCGTCGATCAGCGTGTAGAGGCTGGAATCCTCTGCATCGGAGCGGGAAAACAGGTAGCGGACATTTAGAAGTGCTGCGGAAAGCGGCGTCTGACCGTCAAAGCAGTAAAATACCTTGCTTTCGCTCATGCCCATGCGGTCGTACCAGTCCTGAACCGCCGCGTTGGAGGTGGAAGAAAACAGCGACGCTGTCGGATAGCCTGCCAGCGCACCGTCATTTTTGGTGACGCGGCTGAGCTTTTCGTAGCGGTAAAAATCGGAATCTTTTTCTTCATTACGAGCAACTAACTCCCGGTAGGCGGGAATGCTTTCCAGATAGCTGCTGCGGCTGGTGGTGGAAACGCTCGTCAGCGCCATGTTGTAGGTGGATTCAAAAGCGACCAGCGCCAGCACGGCGATTGCAATCGCTCGCTGATACGGGAGGCTGTCTGCAGGCTGTTTTTCTTTCCCTTTTTTCCAGGCATAGAGCAGCAGCGCGTAGGCAGCAAGCAGGCAGGCGCTCAGCACAAAGGTGCCCTGGGTAAAGGCGTCGTCCTCCACGAGCTTTCCTGCCAGCAAAAGATAACCGAGCCCGCAGGCGAGGGAGACAAACAGCTCGCGCATGGTAAAGCCGTCGAGCTTTGAAAACGCCTCATAGCACATCAGCAGCACGAGCAGGATGTACAAAAAGGACTGACGTGCCGGAAGCGAATCCGGGTAGTTGAAACCGTGCCAGATGAAATTCAGGGTATTGACCGAGAAGCTGACGATGAAAAAGGCGCATAATACCAGTCTGCCGAGCTTTTCCTTCAGAGGGATTTTTCGGTTGACGATATAGAGCGGAATCAGGAAAAAGACTGCGCTGGAGCAGAAAATATTCGGCCAGTGATCCAGACCGGTTTCCCTGGATACACCGGTCGCATGCCGCGCAATTACGTCGAAGAAGGAAAAGTACCAGTTGATCTTTTCCGGAAAGTTGAATTCGGAAAATTCAGTCGCATGCAGGGCAGCGATTTCCGGGATCAGCAGCACGGCGGCGAGACCGCCAGCCAACAGGGAAAATAAAGCAAAACGTCCGATTGCGCCAAGCAGCCTTGTGCGGAACGCTTTCCAGCCATCAGAGCCAAACAGGTTCGGCACGAGCACGAGAAAGTACAGGCACAGGAAGATGCAGACCATGATGGAAAGGTAATAGTTCGATAAAATGCACAGCCCGAGGGTGATGCAGTAGAGGCTGTATTTTTTTTCGAAGACCAGCTTTTCCAGACCGAGAACGATCAGCGGAGCGAGGACGAGGGTATCCATCCACATAACGTTCCAGTTATATGCGGCAACGAATCCGGACATCGCATAAAATGTGGAAAAGAACAGGACAGAAAGGTCGTTTGTGTGGAATTTTTCTGTCAAAAGCCAGGAAAAGGTGAAGCCGCACAGACCGATTTTGAAAACGACCATGTAGCTCATAAATTCGATTAAATATTTTTCGGGCAAAAGGAGCATCAGCCAGTTGAACGGGCTTGCGCTGTAGTAGCCGTAAAGAGACAGGTAATTGGAGCCCATACCGATGCGCCAGGAGTAGTAGAGCGGTTCGCCGTCGCGCACTTTCCGGACAAATTCTTCCAGAAAGGGGACGTACTGATGGTACATGTCGGAGTGCATGAAGCTCTGATCTCCGAAGGGATAAATGCCGTTGCCGATAAAAATCGCCATCATGGAAAGAAACGGCAGCAGGAAGGAAAAGAAACAGATCTTTTTTTTCATAAAAAAGGAAATCCTCCGCGGTTTAGTCAAAAAGCAGGTAATACTGCAGGGTCTGATAATCATAAAGCAGATCTTTTTGCTTGGATGCAGTGGTAAAGGTTCCGTCGGACAGCGTTACATGGTTGGCTGAAATGACGGGTACTTCCGTGCGCAGCTGCGACAGGAAGTTATCGTAAGCGGATTTTGGAAGCCCGGCGGCGTCCAGCGTCTTTGCCGCAAGATAGTTTGCGCTGATTTCCAGGTCGCTTTCCGCTTCGATATCGAAGTTTGCCCAGATAAAGAACGGAACCTTGTAGCGCAGCGCCTCTTCCTCGTCGGTTAAGTCCGCGTCATCTTTGCCGTTTAATTTCCAGACCGGACGTACGACGGAATCGGCAGGCTGATGATCTCCGAAAAAGACGATCATGGTAGGTTCCTCCTGTGCTTCAAAGTAAGAAACCAGGTTCTGGATGGCGCTGTCAGACAGCCTGATCAAGGACAGGTACGCCGGAAGCAGCTTGGAATCCGAGCCTTCTACCGTGATATCGGGGGAAAAGTTGTCGTAATCCGCCCAGTCACTGTAGGAGGAATGGTTCTGCATCGTCACGTTGAATAAAAACAGCGGCGTGTCCGCATCTTTTTCCTCGTAGAGCTTTATGATCTTTTCATAGTTGCCCTCGTCACTGACATATTTGCGCACAAGCGGAGAATCTGTGAAAAACTCCTGAAAGTGCATCTCGTCGAAGCCGAGCTTGGGATAAACGAGATTTCTGTCCCAGCCGGCGGCGCGGTACGGGTGCATCGCAATCGTGTAGTAGCCGAGGGAGGAAAGATAGGAGGCCATCGAAGGCGTCTCTTTTTTCACATACTGCTGATACGGGATACTTCCATAAGGAAGAAACGCCATTGAAGCGCCGGTCAGGTATTCAAATTCTGTGTTGGCAGTATTGCCGCCCTTGACGGAGACATTTAAGTGACCGGAAATCGTGTTATCCGCGCCGTCGAGCAGGCTGTGCACGAAGGGCATATAATCCTCGTTCGTTGTAAAATCGCCGAGCACGGACGGATCGGAAAACGCCTCGTTCATGATGACGATAATGTTCGGCTTTTGTGCATTGTCCGAGGATGTTCCAGCGGCTTCCTGAGAGCCGGTATCATAGGATGCCAGCAGCTCCTTGGCGTTTTCTGCGCTGTAACCGGAGGGCTTATCGACAGAAATGTACTGAAGCTCCATTAAAAACGCAGTTACAGTACCATTTTTAAATTGAATCGTCGTCGGAGTGAAAAGCTTGTTGTAAAGGTGAAGCTTCTGCTCGACGATGTCCTCGCTGTGCAGCATTTTCGTGTAGCCAAAGCATAAAAGACCGCAGGAAAGCGCGAGGCAGATGCGGGCAATCCGGGCTTTTTTATTTTTTTTCGGAAAGCCTTTTTTCTGGAAAAATTCCAGAACCAGAAGTAGGACAAAACAGATCAGCACGATTACTGCGGTGCGGTTCAATTTGTATTCGTAGTTGTCCGCGACGCTGGCAGCGGTCGAGATCGAAAGAATGTCCCACGGCTGGATGGGCGCGCCGCGAAATTCCAGGACGAAATAGTTTGCAAGACCGTAAATGGCGCAGAAGGCGGTTTCGATGCCGAGTGCGCGGCTGATCCTGCCGGTCAGTGCAAATAAAAACAGTGCTGCAAATTCAAACAGCGCCAGATTCATCCCCTGTATATACGGTTTCATGGTCTGGAACGGATTATGCGTGTACCATTCCAGCAGATAAAAATTCAGAACAGGGCCGATCAGCAGAAAAATCCAGGGACTGTTTTTTTTCAGCCAGACAATCCATTTTTTCATAAAACTCCTCTTTTCGTGTAAGGTAAATTCGTTTTCTGTTCCATAATAGTCAGGACTTTGAGGGATGTCAAGGGAGGAAAACGCATATATATAAGAAACAGAAAAAGCTTTCGTTTTTCTTAATAAAGTTTAAATGGGAAAAAAAGAAAGCCTATGTTACAATAAACCAACTGGAGGAAATGCGGACATGGACGATAAAAAAAGGGATCTGATCCCGGTGGCGGCGATTGCTCTTTTTCTGGTAATTATCATCGCGCTGTGCGCAGTACGGCTGCATCAGCGCAGGGAGACACGGGCAGAGATCGCAGAGACGGAAAGCACGCAGATATGGTACAGCGAGGAACCGGCAGAGTCTGCAGAATCAGAGACGAAGGACGCAGCGGATCAGACGGAAGAAACGACAGGAGAGAAAAAGCAGACGGCGGAAAGGGGACAGCAGGAGGATGAGGCGCTGACAGAGCATCCGGACAGCAAACTTCCCGCAGGCAAAGGGAAGGAAAGTCAGGGTGCCAAGCAGGAGGGCAACCCCCGGACGGTGAGCGGAAACGATCCGTTATCCGGCGCGGAGAGTGCGAACAAGACAAACGAAGAGATGCTTCTGGAGATGTCCGGTTACTGGGAACAGGATAATATGGACGCGGTGGAGGATCTGGCAATGCTTCCCTGGTATATGAGGATGTCGTCGGATATTTCGGATGCAAACAGCTTTTATTATTATGGCGAGCGCAGCAGCGCAGGACAGCCGGACGGAACCGGAATCGCCTGCTATGCGGATAACGCCTATTACTACGGCGAGTGGTCGAATGGCAAACGCGAAGGCAACGGCAAGTGGGTGCGCTTTTACGTTTATTATGACGATGACACCACGTCGGATCGCGCGTACCGCGAGCATATGTATGCCGGAGAATGGAAAAACGATCTGCCGGACGGTGAAGGACAGGAGCATTACGAGCTGGATATGAGCAAGGCTGCCAAAAAGGAGCGCTACATCCAGAATGTGATCGGAACGTTCCGCAGCGGCTTCTACAGCGGAGAAATGTACCTGACGACGTTAAATTGGGACGGCAATCAGGAAGAGTGGAACGGCTTTGCGGACGCGGGAATCTGGAGCCCCTACGGAGCCGGTTCGAACCGCAAGGAGGTACCGGTCTGCCAGGATGTGGACGATGATAACAATTACCTTTGGCTGTCCGTGCGCGACAACAAGAATCGTGGAATCTATGAGCTGATGCCGTAAAATGCTTGACAGAAGTTTCAAAAGTTCGATATAATAATTAAGTTATACGAAAGAGAAGCGTTCGGCAGCCGAAACAACCGGCTGCCGGAGCGGTGAGCGGTCATGGCGGAATTGGCAGACGCGTTGGTTTTAGGTGCCAATGGGCAACCGTGTGGGTTCGAGTCCCACTGACCGCATGAAATTGGATAAAAAAAGAAAAGGGATGCCGAACCGACAAACAGGGATTTGAAGCTGCTGTTTTGTCGGGCGGCGTCCCTTTTCGGCGTTTAGCGGTGCGGCTGGCTGGCAGGTATGATGGATCAGGCGGTATGACTGTCTGATGAGCTATCGCGGGATAGAAAGCACCTGTAGCAAATCACTCAAAACAGCTTTCGAAGTTTGATTTTTCGGTATCTGGTTGTGATTTAAAAGTGGGGAGATTATGATGAAGATACCAGGGTCACAAACATGAGCGGATTGCGAATGTTTGAAGAATTGTGCAGCTGCTTTGCGGCGGAGCAATTCGTGGGATCTTTCAGAATTGAATTATGCCAGACAGCAGACAGGGCGCTGCCTGCAAAAGGAGGAATATCATGGAGGGGACTTTAGATTACAGATGGCAGAAAAACGGTATGGCGCTGGGGGGAATCGGCGCGGGAAGCGTGGAAATCTGCCAGAACGGAGAGCTGCGGGAATGGGACATCTGCAACATGGGCAAATGGGGAAGCCCAGATGTGCGGAAACAGAAAAAGCTATATGATTACGACGTCCATGTGCTGCCGTTTACAGTTCGCGCCAAGCTTGCAGGAAAAGAGCCTGTTGTACGCAGACTTTGTCATGACCGGGACAACGGCGAATTTCGGTCACTGATGTATTCGTGGTACAAAGAAATCGAAAAAATCTGCTGGAATCCGGATTTTCCGGTTTGCAGGCTGCAGTATGAGGACAGCGCGCTCCCGGTGGAAATCGAGGCAGAGTTTGCATCTCCGTTTGTACCCGGAAAAGAAGAAATCGCAGGGACGCCGGGTTTTTATGTGACCTTTACAATCGCCAATCCTTCCGATCAGGAAGCGGAGGTTTCGATTCTGGGTAAATTGAAAAATCCGGTCAACCGCGGGATGGAACATAGACGGTTGAAAAATCAGCTGACGGCTGAAAAAGGCTGCGCACAGATCGTGATGAAAAGCGATTCCCAAAAGCCGAACGCATCCAACGGAAGCCTTGCATGGAGCGTTTCTGCGGATGAGGCGGATGCTCGTACCGTTGAAGTTTGCACCTTCAAAGACGACCATGGCCGTGTCGCCAACGATCTCGGAGTTGGCGCCGCCCATGACGCCGGCCACCGCGACGGGCTTCTCCTCGTCGCAGATGCACAGCATGTTCGGCGTGACGGAGGAATCCTATCTGTTTGATTTTCAGGATACCGGAAAGCTGACAAACCTCGGGACAGAGACACTGCCGGAGTTTGGCACAGAGCTGACGGAAGAAGAAATTTCCCTGATGGATGAGCAGGAGCTGGATGCGATTTTTGAAAAGCTTTTGCAGATCGCATGCGTCAGACATCCGTATGAAAGAGTGCACCACTTTGACGAAAAGCTGCTGACGCAGCCGGAAATGAAACGGGAGTTTATCATTGCGAGCATTCGTCAGATAAAACGAATTTTTCCGGATGAAAACGGACAGGAAAACTGGGGCGATTCCGCACTTTGCGGCAGCTGTAAGCTTGCACCCGGCGAAAGAAAACAGATCCGTTTTGTGATCGGCTGGCATTTCCCGAACCATTTCGGAGATTCCGGACGCTTTGAGGGACACTGGTATGCAAAGCGTTTTGCAGATGCAGGAGAAGTCGTTGCGTATCTGAATCAGGAGCGGGAGACGATTCTTCCTGCGGCAGAAGATTTTTCCGTTTTATTAAAAAATACGAGCGTACCGCACGAGCTTGCGGATGCGTGGTCGGATCATTTGAGCACACTGATCAAATGCTCTTGGTGGACGAAACGGGGCGAGTTCGGCATGTGGGAGGGCTACGGCAGCTGCGGCTTCCACACGACAGATATCACTTACCAGGGTTCGTTTGGTATTCTGGCATTGTTCCCGAACCTTCAGAAAAAACAGATGGAAATGGGCGCAAAATTCCAGCGTGGGGACGGACGCGTACATCATTTCTTCACACCGGACCTATCTGGCGTGGATGACGGGTATGATCGTGTGGATATGAATCCGCAGTTTGTGCTGCTGGTGTGCAGAGATTACCTTTGGACGGGTGACAGGGAGTACCTTGCGCGGATGTGGCCGCATATCGAAAAGGCGATGGACAACACACAGCTTCTGGACGGCGACGGGGACGGTCTGCCGGATCATGATACGAGAGCCAACACCTACGATGCATGGGCGATGCAGGGGACGCCCGCTTATATCGCAAGCCTGTGGCTGGCAGCGTTAAAAGCGGCAGTGCGCATGGCCCAGGATCTCGGGGTGCAGGATCGTGCAGCAGCGTGGGAAGCGTTGCTGGAAAAGGGCAGCAAGGCCTTTGTGGAAAAGCTCTGGAACGGCAGATATTTCAGTCTCTGGGCGGACGGCGACAAGCGGGACGACTGCTGCATGACGGACCAGATAGACGGACAGTGGTATGCGCGTCTGCTCGGGCTGGGCAATTTTCTGCCCCAGGATAAGATCGACATTGCGACAGACTGCATTCTTTCGGAAAATTTCAGCCCAGAATCCGGTCTGGTCAACGCCTCCTATCCGGCGCAGGCAACTCCGACACTGTATACCTGGAAAAATGTGCAGATGGAGAGCAACTGGTCCGGCATCGAATATTCCTTCGCATCATTCCTGCTGGAAAACGGCAGATACAAGGAAGCAGCTCAGATCGTGGGAACGGTCGAAAGACGGCACACACAGAATGGCAGACGCTTCAACCACGAGGAATGTGGGGAACACTACTATCGTGCGCTGGCATCCTGGGCGGTGTTACAGTCTTTGACTGGTCTAAAGGCAGATATGCCCAGAGAAAAGCTCTGCTTTTCGCCCGCCCTGCCTGAACTCACCGCGCCGTGGTTTGTGCCGGGCGCATATGGCAAACTGAGCATTGCGGAAAAGAAAATCAGGATCGAGTGCCTGGGCGGTTGTTTGAACCTGAAACAACTTGCGCTCCGCACCGAAATGGAAAAAGCAGTGGTGACGGTTGGTGGTGCGGCTGCCTGCACGCAGACGTATGAGAACGGAGTCCTGACGCTGACGTTTTCAGATGGATTGCAGCTTTGCAGCGGGAGTTTTATTTTGGCAACAAAATTTTAGAATTGATTTCTGGAGGTAAAATTAAATGGTGAAGATTAAGACCTTTGGCAACGTGTTTGACGGTGGAATAGAGCTCAGAGTCGATATCTTTTTCGAAAATTGCGAGAACCTGAGAAGGAGAGGAGGTAAGCTTTTTGATATCTTCTAAAAGGGCAGAAGAGGGAATAAATACGTCATTTTCCCTGCTTAGACCAAGGCAGAAATTTACACCGCCCATCACTTTATCAACGTCATTTAAGCCGAGCTTGTTTTCGATACATTTTCTGTAAAAGTTCTTGGATTGATGCTGCAGTATTTTGCCCTCTGTATTTGTCAGTTCCAATCCGGTCAGGTGTTGGTAATTTCTCTCATGAAATATGACTTCTATAAACCGAATGGAATTATCCTGTCTTTCTCTGAAAATGATAAGCAACTTCTTATGCAAAAGGTTTTGCTGATATTGCTTCGCACAATTCAGAACTCTTTTACGTGCGTCTTCTTTTGTAAACTTCATAAATAGTTCGGAAATCCTCCATAAAGAATAACGGTTAGACTACATATACATAGATTTTCCTGAAAGATCATAAATAATAGATATGGAAAGAGAGAGCAATAGCACCATTGTACTATATACTCTCTCTTTGCGGCTAATTTTAATGTTGTCTGCCAACGACCGGTAAAATACCGGTAAAAATATCGGATTTTAGTGTTGTCCGCCAACGGTCAATCACAGGATTGACAAGCATATCAGATTTTAGTGTTAGCCCACTGGAAAAGCACGCTTTTCCTACTACTATTATTATAGGCAGAGCAGATTTTTATGTCAATAGAAATCATAAATCATTCCCAGATATTCTCCAAATGCGGTGCCGCAAAACATGTATTCGGTCTGACGCAAACATTTCTTTGACAGAACGATATATCGACAGGGTGTTGACAAAATATGAAAAAGTGCTATAATTTATTTCAACAATAAAAGGGAGTAGCCAGCACCGAGAGGTGGTTTGAAACCGTCACCCCGACAAGCAGCCAGGTGATAATCGATTTGCTGCAGATGTCCGTATTAAATGAAACGCGCGAGACTTTTATTGCAGCTGTCAGGCTGTAATAGAGGCCTCGTTTTTTGTTTCGTTGGAAAGGGTGTCCATAGGAAACAAAACCCTCCGGGGGAAAAGCACTTTTCCGGAAAAGTCGCCTGACAGCGACCGAAGCTATTTACTTTACGAGTCCACCAGACCGGTGGAGAAAAGGAGAATGAGTATGTTTACAGGAATTAGTTTAGGAGTTGTTGTTGCCATAATCGCAGTGATCGCGCTGCTTGGAATTATCGCTTCCGGGTATGTGAAAGCACCTCCGGACACGGCGTATATCATTTCCGGCCTGCGCAAAAAGATCATTATCGGGAAATCGAGTATCAAGATCCCGTTTCTGGAACGTCTTGACAAGCTGAGCTTAAAGCTGATCCCGATCGATGTGAAGACAGAAGCAGCGGTGCCGACGGCGGATTACATCAACATTCAGGTGGACGCAGCAGTTAACGTCAAGGTTTCCAGCGAGCCCGAAAAATTAAAGCAGGCAGCAGAAAACTTCCTGAATCAGAACACCCAGTACATTGCGCAGGTAGCGAGAGAGGTTCTGGAAGGCAACATGCGTGAGATCGTAGGCCGCATGCGTCTGGAGGAAATGGTCAGCGACCGTCAGAAATTCGCGGACCTGGTAAAGGAAAATGCCGAGCCTGACCTGGCTGCCATGGGTCTGGACGTTGTCAGCTTCAATGTGCAGAACTTTACGGATTCCAATGGTGTCATTGATGACCTTGGTATCGACAACATTTCCCAGATCAAGAAAAAGGCAGCGATTGCAAAGGCTGAGGCAGAAAAAGAAATCGCGGTAGCAAAGGCGGAAGCGGATCGTCAGTCCAACGACGCGCGGATCAATTCCGAAAGAGAGATCGCCATCAAGAACAACGAGCTGGATATGCAGAAGGCAGAGCTTCAGAAAAACGCGGACAGCAAGCGGGCGGAAGCGGATGCGGCATATGAGATCCAGAAAGAGGAACAGCGAAAGACCATCGAAGTAACTGCGGCAAATGCCAACATTGCAAAAGAGGAACGTCTGGTGCTCTTAAAACAGCGTGAAGCAGAGACGATGGAAAAATCGCTGGATGCACAGGTTAAGAAAAAAGCGGAAGCTGAGAAATTCGAACGTCAGCAGAAAGCGGAAGCAGAGCTGTTTGAACGCCAGAAAGAAGCGGAAGCAAAGAAATTTGAAACGGAAAAGGCTGCAGAGGCGCAGCGTGCGAAGGCGGAAGCAGATCTGTTCTCTAAAGAACAGGAAGCCAAAGGTATCCGCATGGTCGGCGAAGCCGAAGCAGAAGCAATTCGCGCCAAAGGTGTTGCGGAGGCGGAAGCGATGGAAAAACGTGCGCAGGCTTATCAGAAATACAACAACGCGGCAATGGCGGAAATGCTCATCAAGGTGCTGCCTGACATCGCAGGCAAGATCGCAGAGCCTCTGACCCAGATCGACAAGATCACGATCATCGGCGGTTCGGACGGATCAAACGGCGTGGATCAGGTAGCAGGAAACGTACCGGCAGTGATGACAAAGCTGTTTGAAACCATGAAAGAAACCGTGGGCATCGACCTTGCGGAAGTTGTAAAAGCAGGAACCTATGATGCAAAAGTGAACCGCAATATCACGATCAACGCAGACGGAGCAAAGCAGGCAGCGGAGGTGTTGAAGCAGGAAACTGCTGCAGAAGCATCGGCGGAAATCGCAGAGTAAACGGATTGGATTGTATTGAAAAATTGATTCAATTGCTAAAAGTTCTGTAACAGAAACTCCCGGCAAAGCCCCTGAAAAAGGCTCTGCCGGGAGTTTTTTACGTCCGATCCCAGGCGACAAAAGTGCCGCGACACATTCTTTTTTACAGAAGCGCTTATGCGTCCTTTCCCTGCCCCTGCGGCGCATTGCGCAGGGTATCCTTCTGCATCCATTTTCCACGCTTATAATAGAGGATAAACAAGATCGATGTAATGGTCCAGGTCAGTGGATAGGAAAATGCCACTGTTGCGACCTCGTGCCTGAGGGGAACGGCAATCGTGATCCAGAGGATCCTCAGGACACAGACCCCAAAGCAGGTCAGCAGCATCGGGAAAAAGGAATCCCCGCAGCCGCGGCAGGTACCGGAAAGGATTTCGATACAGATGTAAGTGATGTAGGCGGGAGAAACTACACGCATCATGCCGATGCAGATGTTGATGACATTGGCATCGCGTGTAAACAAAAGCAGGATCGTTCCGCCGAAATTCAAAACGATAAAGCTGAGAAAAAGGCTGGTCACAGCAGCAAGACCGAGACAGATGCGGACACTTTTTTTGATACGGTCGTATTTT
>ERZ791884.1550-NODE-1550-length-15796-cov-2.548567_pt1 | contig 15796 bp, 15 predicted proteins | sample MGYA00509941_ERZ791884 | MGnify/ENA primary metagenome ERZ791884 (study PRJEB30046, sample SAMN00792095) | human gut metagenome | study: EMG produced TPA metagenomics assembly of the A metagenome-wide association study of gut microbiota in type 2... | reverse complement strand
TCGGTAGAAATGCCCTCGCCTTTGGTGTAATCCAGATCGCACTCTTCGTCTGCTCCCTCCAGACCAGCCGTTGCGTGAACGAAACCATCCTCAATCGATTTCACACAGACAATGAATTCCACGCCGCCTGCTGCGCCTAAGAGATGTCCGATCATGGACTTGGTAGAGTTGATCGCAATATTCTTTGCGTGATCGCCGAAAGCTTCCTTGACAGCCATTGTTTCCGTGCGGTCGTTCATTGAAGTGGAAGTTCCGTGGGCATTGATGTAGTTGATGTCCTCCGGCTTCATTCCGGCTTCCTCATAGGCGAACTTCATCGCCATTGCGCCGCCCTTGCCCTCGGGATCGGGACTGGTTTCGTGATATGCATCGCAGGTGCTGCCATAGCCGCAGATCTCTGCGTATATCTTAGCGCCGCGTGCCTTTGCGTGTTCGTATTCCTCAAGAACCAGCAATCCGCAGCCGTCGCCCAGTACGAATCCGCTCCTCTCAGCGTCAAACGGAATGGAAGCCCTGTCAACATCGGTGGAACGTGTTACTGCGTGCATATTGTTGAACGCAGCATAGCAGAATCCGATGTCGCTGTGCTCGGTGCCGCCTGCGATGGCAGCGTCAAGGTATCCGTGCTTGATGGAGCGGAATGCCTCGCCGATGGACTGTGTACCGCTCGCACATGCGGTGGTCACGCAGAAATTGCTGCCCCTGAATCCGGTGCGGATAGCCACCTCGCCGGCAGCCATATTGCCGATCATCTTGGTGATGGTGAACACTCCCACGCGCTTGTTGCCCTTGTTGTGGTAGTTTGCCATTTCTTCCTCGGTAGTGTAGATTCCGCCGATTCCGCTGCCGATGACTACGCCGACGCGGTAAGGGTCGATATCCTTCAGATCAGTCCCGGCGTCCTTGAGAGCCTGCATTGCGCAGTACACCGCATACTGCACGATTACGTCGTTGCGGCGCTGCTCCTTCTTGTCGAAATATTCGGACGGATCGAAATTCTTTACTCTTGCGACCACGGAAAGGCTCTCCGGCTCCTGTTCCGGGAACCAGGGCGCCAGCTCGAAGCCGTGCTTTCCTGCCATAAGGCTGTTCCAAAGCTCCTCGGGGGAATTTCCGCAGGGGGTGACTGCTCCCAGTCCGGTTATTACCACTCGTCTGTCCATTAAACGTTGATCCTCCAACAATTCGTAGATTTTTGATTATATCGTTCCTTCACAGGTGAAATGCGATTTGGCAAATTCCGAATTACGCATTCCGAATTAAATTACATGCTCAGTCCGCCGCTGATCTCGATGATCTGTCCTGTCACATAGGAAGAATCCGGGCTGCACAGGAAAGAAACCACGCCTGCGATCTCCTCGGGCTGACCGTAGCGCTTCATCGCGATCTGAGCCAGCATTGCGCTGCGCTGCTCCTCAGTGAGCTTGTCGGTCATCGGAGTCTGGATAAATCCCGGGGCAACTGCGTTGCAGGTGATGCCGCGGCTGCCAAGCTCCTTGGCGGTGGTCTTTGTCATCGCGATAATGGCGCCCTTGGAAGCCGAGTAGTTCATCTGCCCGGGGTTGCCGTAAAGTCCTGCAACGGAAGCAAGATTAACGATCCTGCCGCTGCGCTGACGTATCATCATCTTGCCCACAAGCTTCGTCATGTTGAACACGGACTTCTGATTTACGCGGATAACCAGGTCGTATATCTCCTCGCTCATCTGCGCCATGAGTCCGTCGCGGGTGATTCCGGCGTTGTTTACCAGGACATCGATAGCGCCGAACTTCTCCTTCGCCCACTTCACCATGGTTTCGCACTGGGAATAATCCGAAACGTCCGCCGCATAGCATTCAGCCTGCACGCCGAGCGCGCGGCACTCGTCTGCGACTTCCTTTCCTGCGGTGTCCAGGATCTCCTGGGATACGTCGTTGATGATGATATTGTAGCCGTCCCTGGCAAGGCGCTTCGCGATAGCTGCGCCAATGCCGCGGCTGGAGCCGGTGATAAGTGCTGTTCCTGCCATGTTTTTACCCTTCCTTTATAATTATTGTGATCATGTTTCAAAAATAAGCGCGCCGTAGGTAAGACCTGCGCCGAATCCGACGAAGCAAACCTTCATGCCGGGCTTTACCATGCCCTGCTTGCGCATTTCGTCCAGGCACACCGGAATGCATGCACTGGAAACGTTGCCCATACGCGAGATGTTGGTGTACACCTTTTCCTCGGGAATGCCGAGAATCTCAGTTGCCTTCTTGATAATGCGGAGATTTGCCTGGTGTGGGATAACTATGTCAAGGTCGTTGATATCGTATCCGCCCTGGGCAGCGACATTCCTGACGGCGTTAGCCATGGCGTTCACCGCGAACTTGTACACTGCGTGTCCGTCGCTCTGGAGATACTTCTTCTTGGAATCCGTGTCGAACATAGCGTCCCACGGCTCCTCGCCTTCCTTGGTTTCATAGAACGGGCAGTTCGGGTCGTAGTTGATCTTGCAGTAGAGCGCCTCGAATTCATCGCCGTCTGCGCCGAGCATGGAATAGAACGGTTTGTCGGACTTTCTGTACACAACGGCGCCGGAGGCGTCACCAAACAGTATACACATCGAGCGGTCCGTATAGTCAAGCTGACCGGAAAGTCTTTCGCATGCAACGACAAGCACTGTCTTGTAATGACCGGTTTCGAGGTACTTCTGCGCGATATCCGTTGCAGTGATGAATCCTGTGCAGGCGCTGTTCACATCAAAAGCCGCTGCGTTGACTGCGCCGATCTTTTTCTGGATAAGGCATGCTGTGGAGGGATAGAAGAAGTCCGGAGTGCAGGTGGAAACCAGGACGAGGTCTACATCTTCGGGCTTAACGCCGGCGTCCTCAAGCGCTTTCTTCGCTGCCTCCACGCCCATGTAGTATCCGGGCTTGTCGGTGAGGATATGACGCTGCTTTATGCCGGTGCGCGGTGTGATCCACTCGTCAGAAGTATCGAGGAACTCCGCGAATTTGTTGTTGTCTGCAACAAACTCCGGGACATAAGCGCCCGTTCCCAAAATCTCAATTCAGCTCATTAAAAATTCTCCTTGATTTTCTTTGCAATATATAGTATAATAAACATGGTGTTTATCATTCCCAGGCAGCATTCCATATTATGCCATCTGAAACAGGGCAGAATACGACATACCATATTTATTTTACCCCATTACATGGGATTTGTCAACAGGTTTTTCAACAAATCTATACAAATCGCCGATTATCTCCCGGCATTATTTTGTTTTTCAGTATATTTTACGGAATCCGGCGGTGCAGTAACCGCAGTACCGTAAAAATATTCATATACAGAATCAGAAAGGAATTACAGATAATGAGAGAAATTCCATCATCAGTCATAACCGACACCGTTGCCAGGCTGTGCGAACAGGCGAATCTGAAGCTCCCCTGCGGAATGCGCGAGTGCATTACCGCCAGCGCCGAGAAGGAGGAAAGTCCCCTGTGCCGCAGTGTGCTCGGGGATATCGTGAGCAACATCGACTGCGCGGCGGAGCTTGGCGTGCCGATATGCCAGGACACCGGAATGGCGGTGATTTTTGCCGAGATAGGTCAGGACGTGCACATCACCGGCGACGCATTCGAGGACGCGGTGAACGCCGGAGTTGCGCATGGCTACGTCAATGGTAAGCTGCGGCTTTCGATAGTCGGCGATCCGTTGGAGCGCAGGAATACCAACAACAACACGCCGGCGGTGATACATACCCGTATCGTTCCCGGGGACAAAATACACATCATGGCGGCTCCCAAGGGATTCGGCAGCGAGAACATGTCCCGGCTGAAGATGTTCACTCCCTCCGCGACAAAGCAGGATATCGTGGACTTCGTGACGGAATGCGTCAGCCTTGCCGGGAGCAATCCATGTCCGCCGATAGTGGTGGGCGTGGGAATCGGCGGCGATTTCGAGTACTCCGCGTACCTGGCAAAAAAGGCGCTCTGCCGCGACCTCTCCAGGCGGAATCCCGACCCGGTTTACGCGGAGCTTGAGCAGCAGATGCTTGACAGCATAAACCGCCTGGGCATAGGCTCACAGGGATTCGGCGGCACAGTCACCGCGCTTTACGTCAACATTGAGAAATCCGCAACGCACATCGCCGGACTTCCGGTGGCGGTGAATATCGGCTGCCACGTTACGCGCCACGCGGAGGAAACCATCTGATCACCCGGCAAAACAACACCGTCAATAAACATTTTATTTTTGGAGGTTCACATGAAAACAGTTTTCTTATTTTCCGGACAGGGTTCCCAGTACCCCGGCATGGGCGCGGAGCTTGCAGAAAAGTCCTCTGCGGCAAAGCAGATACTGGAGTGCGGCTCCGACATCATGGGATTCGACCTGATGAAGAAGCTCACGGATTCCACTCCCGAGGAACTGGCGCAGACTCGCCTTTCCCAGCCGGCAATATTCACCACTTCCCTGCTGGCTCTTGCCGCTGCCCGTGAGAACGACATAGACAACGTTGCTGTAGCAGGTCACTCCCTGGGCGAGTACGCTGCGATGTACGCTTCCGGAATGCTAGGCATGGAGGACGCCTTCAAGGCTATCAAGCTGCGCTCCGCGGCTATGGCGGAGGCTGCTGAAGCCACCGGCGGCGCTATGGCAGCCATCATCGGCAGCGACAACGAAACCATCGCAAGAGTATGCGGGGAGGTGAGCGGATTCTGCGCCCCGGCTAACTACAACAGCCCCCAGCAGACCGTAATCGCAGGCGAATCCGCAGCTATAGACGAAGCTATTGCCAAGTTCGGCGAGATGGGCAAGCGCGCAGTAAAGCTGGCGGTTTCAGCGGCATTCCACACGAAGCTGATGGCAGGCGCAGCAGAGAAGTTCAAGGGCGAGATCGCAGGGTTCCCGTTCAAGGCTCCGACCTGCGACTTCTATTCCAACCTCTATGGCAGGAAGCTGGAGGATTTCTCCGACATGCCGTCCTATCTGGCAGCGCACATCTGCTCTCCGGTACGTTTCGTTGAGGAAGTTACCGCTATGCAGTCCGCAGGGATCGAAGCTTACGTTGAGCTTGGTCCGGGCAAGGTGCTGACCGGTCTGGTTAAGAAGTTCGACCGCGGCGCAAATGCAATGCACATCGAAAATGCTGACACTCTTGATAAGGCTCTTGCCGCTCTGAAAGGTTGATGGATATGCGTAAATTCGGAATTTTAGGACACCCCCTCGGGCACTCGCTCTCTCCGCAGATCCACTCCGCACTGTTCGCACTGGACGGCGAAAAGGTGGATTACGAAATGTACGACATCGCGCCGGAGGAGCTGCACAACAAGTTTGATTTCCTCGCGACCCTGGACGGATTCAACATCACCATTCCGCACAAGGTATCCATCATAGACTTCTGCGACAGACTGGACGCAGGCGCGCAGCGCTACCGCTCCGTGAACTGCATTAAGGTCACAAAGGAAGAGAAAGTCGGCTACAATACCGACGTCATCGGATTCACGAAATCCATTGCAGCGCTGGGCGCTTCCCTGAATTCCAGAGTGCTGCTCATCGGCTGCGGCGGCGTAGGCAGAATGATGGCAATAGAAACCGCCCTGGAGGGCGGCGACCTGACTATCGCGGCGCTGAAATCCGACGCGGCTCTCGCTGAGGAAGTAGTCAAGGAGATAAAGGCGCTGAAATCCGACGCAAAGGTGCAGATAGTCTGGATAAGCGGCGCGGCTCTCGACAAGGGCGACCTCCCGGGGGGAGCGCAGTACGACCTGCTAATCAATGCGTGCCCCGTCGGAATGTTCCCGAAGGTGGACAGAATGCCCTGCACTCCTGCGGTGCTGGACGGCGTGAAGTTCGTATTCGACGCGGTTTATAATCCCAAGGTGACGCTGCTTTCAAAGACCGCCCGGGAGAAGGGCGCAAAGGCTATGACCGGCATGGCGATGCTGGTTCTCCAGGCGGTTGCCGCTCATGAGATATGGGACGGCGTTTCCTACAAGACCGAGGACATAAACAAGATAATCTCCGACATGGAGGACCTTATATGACAGCTTCCGTGTATCTCTGCGGCTTCATGGGCTGCGGAAAGAGCCACATCGGACGTCTGCTGGCGACTGAACTCGGACGCGAGCTTGTGGACCTCGACAAGGTAATCGTTGACCGCGAGGGAATGTCCATTCCGGATATTTTCGCGAAGTACGGCGAGCCGCACTTCCGTCAGCTGGAGGCTAAGTATATCCGGGAACTCAGCGGCGGCTACATAGTGGCGACCGGAGGCGGAGCGCTCATCAACGAGCACACTGCGGAATTTGCCCGGCAGAGCGGACTTTCGGTGTACATCAATACCCCGTTCGAGGTGTGCTATGAACGCATAAAGAGCGACACCAACCGCCCCCTGGTCGTGAACAATACCCCGGAGCAGCTCCGGCAGATATACGACACCCGTGCCGAGATCTACCGCCGGAACTCCATGGTGATGGTGAACGGAAATGCCCGGGATTCCGTGATCTGCGGCGAGATCGTCAAGCTGGTGCGCGTATTTGAGAAAAACGGCGCGCTCTGAAAGGATTCAAATGGTAGTAATCAACGTTAGAATAAGAACAATGGCTGAATGCGACATTGACGTCGGCTATGTACGCTGCTCCGGCGGAGTATTCACGGACATCGGCGCGATGTCGGAATACGCGGAAGTACCCGGTGAGGAAGTCATCGACGGCACCGGGCTTACCCTTTACCCAGGATTCATCGACGCCCACTGCCACATCGGCATGTGGAACGACGCGCTCTGCTTTGAGGGCGAGGACGGCAACGAGGACACCGACCCCTCCACGCCGCACCTCCGCGCCATCGACAGCGTGAATCCCATGGACAGATGCTTTGAGGACGCGGTTTCCGCCGGAGTCACCTCCGTGTGCACCGGCGTGGGGAGTGCGAATCCAATTGGCGGTTCTTTTATAATAATGAAAACCTGGGGAAGCAAGCGCGTTGACAAGCTCATCGTGAAATCCCCGGCGGCTATAAAATTCGCGCTTGGCGAGAATCCGAAGAACACCTACAACGATCGGGACGAAACTCCGGTCACACGAATGGCTACCGCTGCGATAATCCGCGAACAGCTGACAAAAGCGAAGCGCTACAGCGAGGATATTGCGGAATACGAGCGCCTGAAAGGCACCGATGACGAGATATCCCGACCGGATTTCGACATAAAGTGCGAAGCCCTGCTTCCGCTGTTCGACCGGGTAAATCCGCTGAAGGCGCACTTCCACTGCCACCGGGCGGACGATATATTCACGGCTCAGCGCCTTTCCAGGGAGTTCGGTCTGGATTACGTCCTGATACACTGCACTGACGGCGCCCTCATCGCTGAGGACTTAGCCGAGGACATGCCGGCTGTGGTACTCGGACCGATATTCGGCGACCGCGGCAAGCCGGAGCTTGCGAACCACGACATAACCACCCCGGCGGTGCTCTCGCAGCAGGGAATGAGATTTGCGCTGTGCACCGACCACCCGGAAACCCCGATACAGTACCTTCCGCTGACTGCTGCGCTTGCAGTACGCGGCGGACTGGACAAGGAAGAAGCGCTGCGCTGCATCACCATCAACGCGGCGGAAATGCTGGGAGTTTCCGACCGGATAGGCTCCGTCGAAACCGGAAAGGACGCGGATTTCACGCTCTATGCTGACGACCCCATCGACATGATGACCACTCCGGTGATGACGGTTATCCGCGGAAGCATTGCGCACCGCAGGTAGTTCCATGAGAAAGGCGTATTCATGAGCGGCTACAAAAACAAGAACGACAAAATGTCACGGAAGCAGTACACCGGATTCCGGGCGCTGCTGAAGAATCCGTGGATATTCGCCGGCAGCGCTCTGCTGTTGGACACCGTAATGCTGGTGGTAGGGTTGATTCTCGCAAACCTACAACCGGAGGTGGAATATACCCTGACCGCCGACAGCGTTGAACACAGCCAGCCGCTTGCTTTCTTCGGTGTTATTGCAGCTGCCGCCATCGGGCTAGTCTGCGTATTGACAGCGTTCATCATTGCAGGCGCATTCCTGAAAAAGCGGCGCACGGCGCAGATAGTGGGTGCGGCGGCTCTGCTTATCCTGTCGCTGACGATGATCGGAGCTTCCGCAGTCAACGCCGTCGGAATGCCGGCAAGAGAGCGCAGATTCGTTAGTTACTCCGATGAACAGATGCGGCTTATCATAGAGGAGGAGCACCCATATTCCGGCACCGGGAAAGTGTATTTCTTCATGACCGACACCGGGGGCAGCCACAAAGTGAAGCTGCTCGCCTGCACCGATCTTGCGGAGTACTCCGCTGCGGAGGGTGACCGCTACAATGTGGAGTGGACGGACGACAACACCGTCACGGTCGGCTTCCTGGACGGCGGCAACTACCGCACGCTCCAGATGGAGGTTGACAGATCCTATTTCAAGACGGATACGCCAGATCTTTCATCGATACTGGACAACGCATAAAAAAAGGGGAAACTTAAGTTTCCCCTCAAACCGTCGAAAAATCCCCTAAAGGGGCTTTTCCGCCGAACATCCCAGCTGCGCGCACGTCTTGGCGGCTTTGCCGCCAACCCGCACACTTGCTGGGATAGAAGTGTTTTTTGCCCCGGGAGACCCGTGACAAAAAACGTATTTTAAATGCCTGCTTCGCAGGCAAATTTCACTTTTTCAACAAGCTGAAGGGGAAACTTAAGTTTCCCCTTTTTTGTGTCTATTGATCTTAGCTGATGGTGATACCGGAAAGGTAGAATGCAGCCGGCTGTCCCTCTGTTCCTCTGGGAACGATCTTGAGGGTATGCGTGCCGCTCTCGTCAAAGCTCTTGAGTTCCTTGAACTGAACGTAGTTGCCCCAGCCGCCGGTGAAATCTGCGTTGATAGTTTCGATGAATTCATCGTCCACATAGATATCAGCCATACCTGCGTTGTGTGTGAGCATTCCATACAGTATTCCGATGTTCTGCGCCTCGACCTCGATAACAAGCGCGCTGTCGTCGCCGAAATTACCATCGCTGGACTTAGCAATCCAGGGATTGCTGAATCCGCCGAAATCCATCTGCTTCTGCTGGAACGCGCCGGTGGAAGCAGGCTGAGCGTCGTCAGTGGTCAGCAGCTGCGCCTTCTCGTACTTCGCGCCCTCATCGCCGGGATCCGGGAGAGCCGGGTCAGTGGTGTCAATGCTGTCGAGATTGTCCGCAATGTACTGGAGGTAAGTGGTCAGCATTGCGCTGAGGATCGCATGGCCGTTCATGTTCGGGTGGATATTGTCATCGGAAATGTTCTTCCACTCGATACCCTGTGTATCCAGGAAATCCAGCATTGCGTCATGATAGGACACGAACGGGACGGAGTACTTCGCAGTAACCTCACCGTGGCAGTCCTGAACGCTGGTGCCGTTGTCCTGGGTCATTGCAATGCAGATGATTCCGGGAGCGGTGGTGTACTGCCAGATCTTGCGTATAAGTCCCTCATAGGTCAGCTTATTGATGTTGTTGTTCTGGCTCTCGTCGTTTACGGAGAAATCGATGAATACCAGGTCGGGATTCTTGCTCAGCACCTGAGTGTCGCAGCGGTGTACGCCGATGTAGGAGCCGGTCGCGCCGATACCGGCATTGACGTAGTTCACTGTAGCATTCGGGTACTGCTCCTGGAGCCACTTTGCAGTGAGCGCTGCGTAGCAGTTCTCGTTGTCCGCGCCGGTTCCCTGGGTGATGGATCCGCCGAGGAACGCTACTGTAACTTCCTCGCCGTTCTGCAGCTTCTGGAGCACCTTAGCGATACGCGCAGGATTACCCTGGGTATACATCAGCTTGGTGATCATCTGCTCTGCCGCCGCGGTCGCGGTGGATTCGTCCAGACCAAGGCGGTTCTGGATAGCTGCGGATAGCAGATCGGGCTTCATAGGATTGGGAAGCGTGATATCCTCGGAAACATTGTCATCTGCCGGAGCGTCAGCCGTTGCCGCCGCGGAGGTATCAGCTGCGGAATCCTCCTCCGTACCCTCTGCCGCACTGGATTCCGCGCTGCCGGAAGCTGCCGCGGAAGAACTGCTGTCCGAAGCTGCGCTCTCGCCGGAATTGTCGCTTCCGCCGGAGCAGCCTGCCATTGCAAGCACCATTGCGCCTGCAAGTACTACTGCCAGAAATTTTTTCATTGTGATTTCTCCTTTGAGTTAAGTAATACAAGTTATTAGGTTAGGTAATTCTTATTCTTCACATTAAGTATTATACACTTAATAAAACGCCTTGTCAATAGTGATTTCCGCCGGATTTTCGCCTTAAATACTGTGCACAGTCACAAATACAAAACGGACGCGGCACCGGGCGCGCGTCCGTAATTGGGTCAGACCGGAACCGGGACTGACCTCAGCAGCTGTATCACCAGATCGTATGCGGCGGAAAAATCCGTCTGCCCCGCTGCGAGGATTATCCTGTGGGAAAGCACTGCACCTGCCACAGCCCTGACATCGTCCGGGGTAGCGTAATCCCGGTCGTTCATCAGCGCCATTGCCTGGGCGCTCCGGAACAGCGCGATCGAGCCGCGCGGACTTACGCCAAGTTTAACCTGCGGCAATCCTCTCGTGGAGCATACCAAAGAAAGGATATACGCCTTCACCTTGTCGGACACGGCTACCCTGGAAGCCTGCTCGCGCAGCTGTATAAGCTCCTCCAGGGACATCACGGGAGTCACGTCCACACGCTGGGGCATTACGTCCAGCATTTTCATTTCCGCCGCCCGGTCCGGGTATCCCACGGAAATGCGCATAAGGAATCTGTCCAGCTGCGCCTCCGGCAGATGATAGGTTCCGAAGGTTTCGATAGGATTCTGCGTTGCCAGCGTCATGAACGGCACTGGCAGCTGGTAGGTCCTGCCGTCAACGCTGATCTGCAATTCCTCCATCGCCTCGAGAAGCGCGGACTGTACCTTCGGCGAGGAACGGTTGATCTCGTCCGCCAGCAGGAAGTTGCACATCGCCGCACCCGGGCGGTATTCACTCTTTCCGGAATTCATATCCACCGCCGTGTATCCCACAACGTCCGACGGCATGAGGTCCGGCGTGAACTGGATTCTGCCAAAGCTGCCGGAAACGCTCTTCGCCAGCGTTTCCGCAAGCAGGGTCTTGCCTACGCCCGGGACGTCCTCTATCAGCACATGACCTCCGGCGAGCATGGCGCAGATCACCTGCTCAATGACAGGGCGCTTTCCGATTATAACGCGCTCGATATTACTGATGAGCTGTTCGATTTTACTGTTCATGATCTCCCCTCATTCTTCGCAAGTTCACTTTTTCTTTCTGGTAATTACGGTAAAAATTTTACAGAAAACAGTCGTAAGTATAATACCAACACTTAGCGAAACAACAGATACAAGTCCCATGCCGCTGCCGATCACCCCGAAAAGTATCAGCATAGGCGTGGCAATAAGGCAGCATATTGCCAGCGTCATCGGAATGATCTGCGTCACGATGTTAAACATCTGCATACTTGCATGAAGTGTCCACGCTTTCCGGGTGATCAGAGCCTGAATTATGCCAAATCCAAGGCTCAAACCAAACCCGATAAGAACAAAGATGAGCAGATCAGAGTACATCATTCCGGTGACTGCGCCGAGCACTATCAGAAGAACTCCACAACCAATCTCGGAAAGAAGCCCTGCCACTGTGAGTGCTGTGATTTGTCTATTTTTCATAAAACTATCCTTTGATACGGGGGCAGAAAAGCACGGATCTCCGCGTGCCCGACTGCAATGCAATACAAAAACGGCGCAGCCCGAAAGCTGCGCCGCAGTCAGCGTATTATGCCGCGCTATCAGTTGAGCAGGGAGTGCTCGTCAGCAGCGTCGAACAGGTGAATCTTATTAGGATCAAGAGCAAGCTTAACAACATCCTGAGGACGAGCGGTGCATCTCGGAGATACTCTGGCAGTAAGCGGAATGCCCTCGCAGGTCAGGTACAGGAAGGTCTCAGCACCGAGCATTTCGGTTACGTCAACGGAAGCCTCGATGATACCGGTCTTAGCATTGGAGAGGAACATCTCCTCATCGTGAATGTTCTCAGGACGGATACCGAGGATAACTTCCTTGTCTACATAGTACTTGAGAGCCTCGTTGTCAGCCTTAGCGGAAGGAAGCTCAACATAGAACTTGCGGCCTCTGGAGGTCTTGGTGTCCTCAGAACCGAACTCAACAGTGTACTTGCCGTTGAGCTGGAGGAGCTTAGCAGGGATAAAGTTCATCTGCGGAGAGCCGATGAAGCCTGCAACGAACTTGTTTACGGGGTTCTCATAGAGGTTGATAGGAGAGTCGATCTGCTGGATGTAGCCGTCCTTCATAACAACGATACGGTCACCCATGGTCATAGCCTCTGTCTGGTCATGTGTTACATAGATGAATGTAGTACCCAGCTTCTTGTGGAGCTTGGAGAGCTCGGTTCTCATCTGTGCACGCAGCTTAGCGTCCAGGTTGGACAGCGGCTCGTCAAGAAGACCTGAGGATCACGAACGATCGCACGACCGAGCGCTACACGCTGTCTCTGACCACCGGACAGAGCCTTCGGCTTTCTGTCGAGCAGGTGGGAGATGTCGAGGATCTTAGCAGCCTCTTCAACAAGCTTCTTGATCTCGTCCTTAGGAACCTTACGGAGCTTCAGACCGAAAGCCATGTTGTCGAATACGGACATGTGAGGATACAGAGCGTAGTTCTGGAATACCATCGCGATATCTCTGTCCTTAGGTGCAACATCGTTTAGAAGACGGTCGCCGATGAACATTTCGCCCTCGGAGATCTCCTCCAGACCGGCGATCATACGCAGTGTGGTAGACTTACCGCAGCCGGAAGGACCTACGAGTACGATAAACTCCTTATCCTTGATATTCATGGTGAAATCGGATACGGCAACAACGCCGCCCGGGTAACGCTTGTATATGCCTCTGAGTGATAAGCTTGCCATTTGAAATGACCTCCTGATATTACTTAAATATTTCAGGACCCACACGGATCCCTAGCTATTGTCGCTACTAATATAATACCAAAATACGGCGAAAAATAAAAGAGCCTAAGTCAACAAATATTTTTTGATTCGTTTATGTATATTCACCAACACCGACAAAACAACCACAAAAAAACGGCATTTCTGCTAGTGGTATTGCACAAAAATCCACCTGAAATGGTGTTCTGCCGGGAAAACGCCCTGATATTTTTGGAGATTGTGCTAAATAGTCCGGCTGTAATTTGTGCATTACAGCACAAAATCTGCGAGATAATTTTCACACAATACACATATATTGTTTTCAGGGACATGCCGGCGTGAAAGGGTGACAGTTTTGCACCGGGATTTTTGTGCATAACCACTATCCGGCGGCGTTCCATATACTTATTATAGAACGCTGACAGCGATCTGTCAAGGAGGGCACATGAAAGATAAGACAAAGCGCTCCCGTCTGCCGCTCGTGATGGGATTCCTGCTGCTGGCTGCGGCAGGGCTGTGGCTGGCATTCCGGCTGATGTGGACCGGCGGGGGCGGAATCCCCGGAGATACCGAGCAGCAGCGGATAAGCTACATAGAAAGCTTCGGCTGGGACGCCGGAATCACCCGGTGCGACGTGAAGGAAATACGCATTCCTGTGAATTTCGACGAAGTGTACGAAGAATACAACGATATCCAGCGCAGCCAGGGCTTCGACCTGCGCAAATACCGGGCGCATTCCGTCCGGCAGTACACCTATGAGGTCAGCCGCACGGACGACGACCCGGTGCCCATGCTGGCGCACCTGCTGGTGGAAAACGGCATTATCATCGGTGCGGATATTACCTCAGCCCAGGCAGGCGGATTCACCGGAGCACTGGCAATGGATTGACAAATCACCTCTTTTGATGTACAATAATTGTGCCATGCGGCAGGAAGCCGCCCGGCAATCTGTATAAAGCAGGTGTTTTCTTGAAAAAATCTGTAATCACATGCGGTGCCGCCGCGCTTATCGTCCTCGCCGGAGGTATTGCGGCGGCAGTCGCGCTCGGCGGAGTCCCCGACAGAGGGCAGAGCAGCATACCGGATTTCATCATGCCGGCAATCAGCGATTCCCTGCCGGATTCCACAGCGGAGTATTCCGTCACTTCAGCGGAAAGCGAATCCTCACGGGCGGATACGCTCCCCGGAAGTACCTCGTCAGCGCCGGATGACTCCACCCCCGGCACCGGAACGAAATCCTCAGAACCAGTCGTGATTCCGGCGGAAACCAGCAATTCCACCCTGCCGCAGTCCACCGGGACCTCCGCCGCAGGGGCTACAGCGGATTCCGCGCGGACTTCCGCTGCGGCTGAATCCACCCCGGCGGATTCAACGACAGGCGCTACGTCAACCGAGCCGGAGCCGGTCACAGTCCTGGATAACGTGCTGGTGACCTCCGGCGACCCGCTGCACTACATTCGGTTCGAATTCGGGAAGGACCGGATAGACTTCTCCGGGGTGTATTCCGGCGCGGCAATGAAGGAAATACGGCTGTTCCGCCCGAGCGATGCCCACAGGAGCTTCACCGCGGACGGAAGCAGCTTTTCCGGAAGCATTGAAGTTTCCACCCTGGAACCGGACTACTATATATTAATAGCGCGGCTGGACAACAACGAAGGCATGTACTATGTATTTCAAAAGACCCCGGACGGCTCACGGGCGGTGCCTGCGGACAAGCTCCCGGCAGCCCGTAACCTGGCATTCACGGAATCCCCGATGGAGCTTTCCCCCGACGGAGTGCTCCACCAGGTCACCGTAAGCGACAACGCAGAAACCGCCGCCGGAATCCTGGAGGAGGTGAAATCCCTCTCCGACCAGATATGCGCCGGGATAACCAGCGACTACGACAAGGCACGGGCGCTGTGCGAGTGGGTTTCCGCGAACATATACTACGACAAGGACGCCGCAGCCGATGGCGTGACTGAAGAGGAAGTATCACTGGAATTCGTGCTGAAATACCACCGGTCGGTCTGCTTCGGGTGGTCGAATCTGTATTCCGCGCTGTGCCAGGCGCAGGGAATAACCTGCTTCAATGCTTCCGGCAGCGTGGTCACGGGCAGCCGCTGCTTTCCGCAGACGGAACTCTCCGACGAGCGCTCTCACTCCTGGAATCTTGTCGTAACAGACGGCAGGCTCATCTGGGTGGACACCGTGTGGAATTCCTCGAACAACTACAACAAGGGCAACTACTTTGAGGGAAACTACGACATGCAGTACTTCGACATTGACAATGTGCTGCTGTCCAACGACCACCGCGTCGCCAGATTGGAGCACCGGGATTACTATGGGATATGACGATACGCAGGGGCTGCATTCTACAGCCCCTTTTCCTGTGGATAGTATTCCGCCGCCAGCGCCCCTGCGCGTTTGATTCCCGGGAATATATGAAGCTCCGTCACCCGGGCGCTGTCGCAGAATGTCACCGTCACGCCTGCCCTGCCCCGGCAGAAATCCTCCCGGGATACCCGGCAGACAGGTGCCCCGGCAGGCGCAATATCCCCTGCCCGGAGGAAATACTCTCCGTCGCCGGGCAGGGATATTTCCAACTCCAGCCCGTCCCCCATTCTCACCCGGAAGCTCCGCGGCAGGGTTTCAATGAGAGCGCAGTCCGCCGGTGCGCGTATTTCCACCGCCGGGACAAGCCGGTAATACAGCCGCAGGAGTCCCCCGGCGGAAACCGCAAATCCCTCGCCATATTTCCTTGATCTGCCCTCATCGCCAAAATTCAATACGCTCGCCGGGAACACTTCTCCGACCGCCGGCGAACAGAGCCTCCTTGCTTCTCTCTCCATGTATTCTTTCC
>ERZ791884.1544-NODE-1544-length-15825-cov-3.658275_pt1 | contig 15825 bp, 10 predicted proteins | sample MGYA00509941_ERZ791884 | MGnify/ENA primary metagenome ERZ791884 (study PRJEB30046, sample SAMN00792095) | human gut metagenome | study: EMG produced TPA metagenomics assembly of the A metagenome-wide association study of gut microbiota in type 2... | reverse complement strand
TTTGCGCGTCGGTTCCCGGCGTGCAAAGCTGGACGCAGAAAATCGGCGAAGAAAGCCGCAAGGCAATTCATGCCTATCGCTATGAGACGAAAAATACCGTGCTGCCCGAGGGCGACTTTACGAATTACCAGAAGCAGAACGGCACCCGGGCCGGACTGGAAGTGACCATGTCGAACCCGGAAGCACTGTACCTGCGGGGATTCACCGGGGCTACGCTGGAAGGCGACATCTGGAGCACGGTGGACTCTGCCGTTCTGGCGCAGAATCAGGCGCTTTTATACTGGCTGAACGAAAACGCCTTTCACCCGGCGGCACAGTATGCGTCGGCCGCCGCCGGAACGGACAGAGGCACGGGCAGCGTTTCCATTCAGAATATCGGCGCGTGCAGCGCTTACCAATATGTCCCCTTCTCCCTGCGGGATACGGGAAATTTACCGGTGGAAAACCTGAAAGAGGACAGCCTTCCCTCCGACGGGGAGAGGACGTACCGGTACTCCGTGGTAACCAGCGGCGGGAATGGCATTGAGCAGACCCTGTCGCGGCTGCAAACCTCCGATGATGCGCAGGTGCTGCAATACCGGAGGGCGGAAAGCGCGTACCGCAGCTTTGTGTACCGCAATTACCTTCAGGTTCCGGAAAGCGTGACGCAGCTGCTGGGGAAATATTGGGACGAGATTGCGGCAGGCTACGGCTCCCGGGAAAGTCTGACGCTGCCTCAGGCGCAGACCTGTGCCCTGACCTTCCTGAGCCGGTGCTTCCCGGAGGAAGGAACGCCGGAGGATATGGAGCTGCCCCTGACCGCGGCGGAGGGGACGAGCTTCCAGTATGCCACGGTGGCGGTGATGACCCTGCGCTATTTTGGAATTCCGGCACGCTACGCCGAAGGGTATGTCATTTCGGAAGAAATGGCCGCAGATGCTCAGGCGGACGAGCCTCTGACCGTGGACAGCCGCTGCGCGCGGGCGTGGGCGGAGGTCTATCAGGACGGGATCGGCTGGATACCCATGGAGCTGACTCCCGGACTGGGAGAAATGCTGGAACAGAAGCCGGAGGAAAACCCGGACGAGGGAGATTCGGACAACGCCGAGTCGGAGACTCAGCCGGAGGAGGAAACGACCCCCGAAGAGGACGGGACACAGGAGCCTGAGCCGGATGGCGGCACCGTGACCAAAATCGCCAAGGCCATGCTGCTGGGTGTGCTGTGGGTACTGTTGATCGTGCTTCTGCTGTTCCTGCTCCTGCTGCTCAGAAGAAAGCTGATCCGCAAGCGCAGGGAACAGAAATACCAGCTGGAGGACATAAACGAAGCCGTTTGCTGGATTTTCGCGGACACGGCGGCGCTGATGGAAAAGCTGGGTCTGCGCAGAGGAAACGGCTCCATGCGGGCGCTGTGTGAGCCTGCAAAGCAGCGCTTCGGCGACGATTACGCGACGGCGCTGGCAGAAGCCATCCGCCTGAATGACCGCGCCATGTTCAGCAGCCACGCACTCACGCAGGAGCAGCGAGAATCGGCGCTGAAATTCTACGCCGATACGCAGGGAAGTCTAAAAAAGAATGTAAAATGGTACCACCGGGTGTGGATAAAATGGATTCAGTGCCTGTATTAAGGAGAGAACATAGTATGAAGAACTTAAGAAAGCGCCTTGCGTGCCTGCTGCTTTCCGCACTGCTGCTCATCGGCTGTCTGCCGGTAACGGCGCTTGCGGCGGAAAATGGGTTTATACTCGTGGTGGAGGCCGGCGGAAAGCTGGTCATCGCGCCGGAATACATTTCCTGTACGGCGGGGCAGACCGCCGCGCAGGCGTTGAGCGCCAGCGGACACACCTTCACAGGGCTGGATACCGGCATGATCTCAGCCATTGACGGCGTGACGGGCAACTTTACCCGTAGCGACGAGAACGGTAACTACGACCTGTCCGTCAGCGCGGCGTCCATCGGCTATCTGCGCTTCAGCGAGGATATGGACAGCAAGCCCAGCGACGGACTGAAGCAGCTGATGACCGCCATGGCGGACTATAAGAAAAAGGGCAGCGACGTTCAGGCGGCCGCCAAAAAGGAATATGATACCGCCAGTGACCTGTTCGTGGGCATCAACAGCGAGTCCGCCAAGACCCTCGCGTCGAATCTGAATGACGCGGTCAGGAACTATGAAAACACCCTCACCGGCGAGCATTACGCAGTTCGCTTCACAGACGGTTCGGCGGCGTATTCCGACGACAACTACCCCGGCGTTTCCATCACGGCGGTAAACGCCTACGGAAAGCAGTGGACGGACGACGGCGACGGCATTCTGGAGCTGCCCAAGGGCGACTACACCTTCTGCGTCGAGCAGGCGGGACTGCGGGTGGAAGGCAAAATCACGGTCAGCGCCGCAGCGACGGTATCGGCAGAGCTTCCCCAGTCGGAGTGGCTGATCACCGACACCTTCCGTATTTCTGGAAGCTTCGGCGAGGAAACCAACAAGGATAACAAATTTACGGACGAAGAATGGCAGCTGGGGCAGTGGTCTGACAGAGAAGTGACCGTTCCGGTGCTGGACACCTTTACCGGCTCGGTCTACACCTACGCGGAGTACGATACCGGCCTGCTGTCCGAGATCCCGACCCTGACCGCCATTTACACGCTGGCAAGCACCGGTGAACGGATGGAAAAGGCGCTTGCGTTTCAGTCCCTGACCAGCGGCGCTTACAGCGTGCTGTCGCGGGGTGCGGCGGGCAATACCGTGATCTACCGGCTCAGCAGTAAGAGTGAGGACGGCTATACCTATTCTCAGGACTACACGGTGAACTTCGCCCGCGTTCCCACGCTGGCGTCCATCCGGGTCGAAGATCAGATCGGCGTAGATCAGGCGGCTTCCATTCCCTTCGCACCGGATACCATGGAATATACCTATAAGGTTCTGGACACGGTCACGGCAGTGACGATCACGGGGCAGCCGCTGGAAAACGGCTACACCGTAACGGTCAATGGTAAGAACGCGGCGAACGGCGTGACGGTGGATGTTTCCGGCGAGACGGTCATCCCTGTGACGGTTTCCGCCAATGGATATTCCAGTACCTACACCCTGACAATTCAGCCGGGCGAGGGTAAAAGTCTGTCCTTCCTGTCGGAGCGTTCCGTGACTGTCGAGGTGGTCAACAGCAACGGCGTTGTGATGCCCTATACGACACTCCGGGAGTCCGCAACCCAGAACCGCTACCGGTACATTCTGGTTCCCGGGGAGACCTACCACTATGTCGCGACCCGAAATACCTATTATCACATTACCGACGATTTCTCCCTTGAGGAAGTGGCCAACAGCACCATCATCGTGGACTTCAGTTCCATGAGCGACTGGCTGACAAGTCTGGCCTACGGGAAAAAAGCCGGTGCGGCCTCCAAAAATTCCCTGAAAACCGACGCTTCCTTCACCCCGGAGAATCACAGCTACAGGGTTTCCTATGAAGATACGGAGCATATGGTCTACGCCTGGGCGGCGACCGGAGAGAAAAATGTCAGCATTCAGGCAATTTATAATCAGGTATTCAGCGGCAGCCTGTACCACGGGAAGGAAAAAACCGTTGATCTACCCTCCGGTGCAGCTTCCGGCACCCTGCTGAACCGCCTGCTGATGAAGGAGAACCCCGTTGCGGGCACGGTCACCATCCGCTTGACAAAGGAAGAGAACGGTGTTACTTTTTATCAGGACTATGTAACGCGCTTTGACCGCACGCTGACGCTGAAAGACATGACAGCCCAGTGCGACGGCGCTGCCGCTGCACTGGAAAAAGAGGATGGAACCAAGGGCTTTACGCCTGGTGTGAAGACCTATTCCGTGACGGTCTCCATGGCGGCGCAGAATCTGGAACTGCGGCTTTCCCGCTACGAGGAGAACACCTGCTACGGCGAAGAGAACGTGGGCTACCGCATCAGGGTGGACGGCACGGACGTGACCGCCGAAGGCGGCGTGGTCATCCCGCTGGACGGCACCATTAACACCCAGACGGTTACGGTCACGGTGGAAAATAACAAGGCTCCGGACGGCACCGGAACTTATACCCTGAACATTCTGAAATCTCCCCCGGTGGAAGTGACCTTCGAGACGGAACCGGCGGATGCGCTGCTGCATCTGCGGGACGTTCTCACCGGCGTGCAGCAGCTGCCGGACGACGCGGGTAATTATCTGCTGTGCGAGGGAAGCAGCTACAGCTACGCGCTGACAAAATACGGCTACGAGGCCGTGTCCGGCACCCTGACCGTGACCCGGGACGATGCCGGTGCGCTGGTGATCTCCAACGGTACGGAAACCTACCCCGTCACCGAGACGGAGGGCGGCGGCGCGGTGACCATCGTCTGGACGCTGAATCCGGCGGCGGCCAACCCCGCCATCGACCCGTCGATCCCGGCGCAGTGGGCGGATTTCCGCGGTTCTTCCACCAATAACGGCGTCACGGACGTATTGCTGCCAACGGCGGCGCAGGACGGCACCCTGTATTGGGCAAACCAGCTGGGCGTCGGCTTTGATTCGGATGCCGTCGGCAGCCCGATTCTGGTGGACGGAGATATCATCACCTACGCCGGCGACAAAATCTACCGTGTGGATACCGTAAGCGGCGAGGTCAAGGTAAAGGCAAACATGGATCACAAGTCCAGCTTCTCCATCACCCCGCCGGTTTACGCGGACGGCATGGTCTTCGTGGCGCTGTCCGGCGGCACGGTGCAGGCGTTCAATGCGGCCACACTGGAATCTCTCTGGATCTTCACGGATAAACTGGGCGGACAGCCCAACTGCCCGCTGAAGGTGAAAAACGGCTATCTCTACACCGGCTTCTGGAACAGCGAGACCGGCAACGCGAACTTCGTCTGCCTGTCCATCACCGATGAAGACCCGGCGCAGTCCAAAGAAAGCAAGTGCGCCTCCTGGTACTATACCAGCAAGGGCGGCTTCTACTGGGCGGGCGCTTACGTGGCCGACGACTTCCTGCTGGTGGGAACGGACGATGGCGGAAACGGCTACACCAGCCAGACCTCCCGGCTGCTGCTTCTGGACCCCGCGACGGGCGAGCTGCTGGACAGCTGGGACGGCCTGAACGCGGATATCCGCAGTACGGTGGTTTACGACACCGGGACGGACGCCTACTATTTCACCTCCAAGGGCGGCACCTTCTATTCCGTTCAGGTGACCGGCGACCGGAAGCTGACGAATAAGTGGGGCGTGAATCTGGCAAACGGCGTGGGCGGCGTTCCCATGAGTACATCGACCCCTGTGGTCTATGGCGGCAGAGCCTACATCGGTGTTTCCGGCGCGGGACAGTTTACCCCGTACTCCGGCCACAACATCACGGTGATCGACGTGGTTGCAAGGCGCATTGCCTACCGCGTGGAGACGCAGGGCTACCCCCAGACCAGCGGCCTGCTGACCACGGCCTACGAGCAGGAAAGCGGCTGCGTATACGTCTATTTCTTCGACAACATGACCCCCGGCAAGCTGCGTGTTCTGCGGGACAGGGCCGGACAGACAACGCCGGATTACGTTACTACCGAGGGCGGCCGCACGACGGCCTATGCGCTGTTCACCCCCACCGGCGATCAGGCGCAGTATGCCATTTGCAGTCCCATCGCCGACGAATACGGCACGGTCTACTTCAAGAACGACTCGGCGCGGCTGATGGCCTACGGAAGTGCCATTGAGCGTCTTGAGATCACCCAGCAGCCGACAAAGACGGCATACGCGGAAGGGGAGACCTTCGACCCTGCCGGAATGGTCGTCACCGCGGTCTATGCCAACGGAAAGACGAGAGACGTTACGGATTATGTGACGTATAAGACTGACCCGCTGGACGGCGGCGACGGGGAGTTTGCCATTTCCTTCCCGTATGTCATGTACCATAATGAAGAAAACGGAACAGAGATGACCTCCGGCGTTGAGACGATGGTACCTGCTGTCACGCTGAATCTGACCGTGGGCGATGGACTTCTCGGCGACGTCAACGGCGACGGCAAGGTCGATCAGGCCGACGCCCAGATGATTCTGGACTATGAGGCAAAGCGCATTGACAGAGCGCTTTCCCTGAAGACGGCGGATGTCAGCGGTGACGGAGTCATTGACAGCAGCGACGCCGTGCTGATTCTCCAGTATGCCGCGGGAACTCTGAAGGAGTTCCCGGCGGCTGCCCCGAAGGAAACGGAAGATACGGGAAGCACTGACCAGATCGCAGTCGAGGACACAGGACTTCCCAAAGAATAGGAGCATAGATTATGAATCAAAAATGGATCGCCCTTTTGCTGGCGCTTATCTTGGCGCTGTCTGTCTGCGGCTGTGCCGCGGACAAGCCGCAGACGGAGACTGCCGAAACGACTGCGGCTGTGGAAACCCGGACGGCCGCGGGGCAAAGTACGGTAACGGACGAGGAACTGACACAGACTGCCCAATGGCTGATGGAGCAGATCCCGCAGCCAACCTACGGCTCCGTGGGGGGCGAGTGGGCCGTATTCGGGCTGGCGCGCTCCGGCGTTGCGGTACCGAAGGAATATTTTGAAGTTTATGGCGAAAACGTGGCTGCCTACACGGCGGAACACGGCGGCGTGCTCCACGCGAAAAAGTACACGGAGTATTCCCGTGTGATTCTGGCGTGGACGGCGCTGGGGAAGGATGCCACGGACGTTGGCGGATTCAACCTGCTGGTTCCTCTGGCGGACTTTGATCAGACGGTATTTCAGGGGATCAACGGCCCCATTTTCGCGTTGCTGGCGCTGGACAGCGGGGCGTATGACATCCCGGAAAACACCGCCGGAACCACGCAGGCCACCCGGGACGGGTATGTGGACTATATTCTGAACGCGGAGCTTCCCGGCGGCGGATGGTCGTTCGCGGGGGGAGACGCGGAGACGGACATCACGGCCATGGCGCTGCAGGCGCTGGCCAAATACCGCGACCGGCAGGATGTGGCGGACGCGGTGGAGCGGGGACTGACTGTTCTGTCTCAGCAGCAGGAAGAAAACGGCGGCTTTGTCGCCTACGATTCGGAGAGCAGCGAGTCCATCGCGCAGGTGATTGTGGCGCTGACGGAGCTGGATGTCAGCCTGACCGACTCCCGGTTCGTCAAGAGCGGGAACACGCTGGTAAGCAGGCTGTTGGAATTCCGGACGGAGAATGGCGCGTTCCGGCACATTCTCGATGGGGAAGAAGACGTGATGGCGACGGAACAGGGCTTCTACGCCCTCGTGGCCGTGAGCCGGGCTGAGCAGGGAAAATCCACCCTGTACACGATGACAGGGGAGTAAAAGAGTTTCGCGGGGGAAACAGCGGATGAAGAAAAAGCGGCTTGGGAATATCGTGATGGTTCTGCTGATCGTTGTGATCGCCGTGACCGGCCTTCTGACGGCGCTTCACCTGCGGGGCGGGGAAGACAGCAATCTGGGAAGCCTGTACAAAATTACGGCGATTCCGGACAATTCTCTCATCACCCCGGGGCAGGAGGGGAATGTCTGCACCGTCACCATCGTCTGCGACACCGTTCTTGATAATCTGGGGTCGCTGGACGAGGAAAAAGCGCCCTATGTTCCCAAAGACGCGGTGATCCTGCCCAAAACGCAGGTTTCCTTCACTGAGGGGGATACCGTCTTTGACGTGCTGCAAAGGGTAAGCACCGCGGCGGATATCCAGCTGGAATACAGCTGGACGCCCATTTACGACAGCAGCTACATCGAGGGTATCAACCACCTGTATGAATTCGACTGCGGCAAAGAATCCGGCTGGATGTACAAGGTGAACGGCTGGTTCCCCAATTACGGCTGCTCGGCCTGCAAGGTGGAAAACGGGGACGATATCGTCTGGTGCTACACCTGCAAAGGCTTCGGTAAGGATGTGGGAAGCACATGGATGGCAGCTGAGGATGGTGCGGAATGACGGAGGACGAACATGGGCTTTGAAAGCTGTCATCCGGCGGTGAATTTACTTTTCTTCGCCGCTGCACTGTACGGGGCGGTGTGCTTCGACCATCCGGTGTTTCTGGCGATCGCCTATGTCAGCGCCTTTGCCTACAGCGTCAGGCGGTGCGGAAAGCGGGCGGCGGCTGTTAATCTGTTCTTTATACCGCTGATTTTGATATTTGGGCTGTACTATAGCTCCTATCACCACTTCGGCGTTACGGTGTTGCGGCAGAATTTCATCGGCAACAATCTGACGGTGGAAAGCTTTGTCTACGGTCTGATCACAGGGCTGCGGTTTGCGATATTGTGCATGTGGCTGGAGGTCATATTTCGCGTAGTGACTTCGGACAAAGTAGGGTACCTGTTCGGAAGAATCAGCCCGCGCTTGTCGCTTTTCCTTACGATTCTTCTGCGCTTCATTCCCAGAGTCGGCCGGGAGGCAAGAAAAATCAACCTGGCTCAGAAGGGCATCGGCCGGGGAAGCAATCAGGGAAATGTTTTTCGACGACTTGTCAACTGCCTGCGGATGTTCTCCATGCTGATTACGTGGATGATCTCCGCACTGGCGCTGGAATCCGATTCCATGCGTTCCCGGGGCAGTCTGCTTCGGGGACGGACGGCATTTTCCATCTACCGCTTCGACAACCGGGACAGGGCGTTCGTGATCGCGCTGTTTTCCGGCATCACCCTGACTGCCATGGGGGCGATCCTTGGGGCGACGACGATGTTTTACAATCCCAGAATCATCTGGAAGCCATTGGAAAACGTAAGCGCAGTGACCGCCGCCGGCTACGCCGCGCTGTGTCTGCTGCCCATGGGGCTGGAATTCTGGACGGAATACCGGTTCCATAGAGCAAGACGCGAAGTATGAAATTCGGGAGCCATCACACGAAAACGTGATGGCTCCCGTTTGTTATTTCTCGTCGCAGACCTGAAAAATGTAGAATTTCAGGTAGTAGGAATCCTCGGCGTCCCACAAAATGGGGTGATCCGGCGCCTGCGTGCGGTATTCCACCTGCCGCAGCCGCTTGTGGACATTCCGGGCGGCCTGACCGATGGTCTGGGTGAACAGCTCATAGTCCACAAAATGGGAACAGGAGCAGGTGGCGAGGAAACCGCCGTCACGGATGAGCTTCATTGCCCGGAGGTTGATCTCCCGGTAGCCCGTCACCGCCTTTTTCACGGAGGCGCGGGACTTGGTGAAGGCCGGAGGGTCGAGGATCACGAGGTCAAATTTCTGCCCCTTGGCTTCCAGCTCCGGCAGCAGCTCAAACACATCCGCGCAGAGAAATTCCACCCGGTCGGAAAGACCGTTGAGGGCGGCGTTCTCCCGGGCCTGCGCCACGCCCAATTCGGAAGCGTCCACGCCCAATACATGGCTTGCCCCGGCGAGACCCGCGTTCAGGGCAAAGGAGCCGGTGTGGGTGAAGCAGTCAAGCACCTCCGCGCCGGGACACAGCGGCCAGATGGCCTTGCGGTTGTATTTCTGATCGAGGAAAAAGCCTGTTTTCTGTCCTTCGGCCACGTCTACGAAATATCTGACGCCGTTTTCCACAATCTCCACCTTGGTGTCAAAGGGGGCGGACAGGAAGCCTTTGACCCGGGGCATTCCCTCCTGCTCCCGCACTTTTGCGTCGGAGCGCTCGTAAATGCCCCGAATGGAAATGCCGTCCTTCGCCATCAATTCTTTCAGGGTTTCCAGAATGAAGGACTTATACCGATCCATGCCCAGCGCCAGAGACTGCACCACCAGCACGTCGGAGAACTTGTCCACCACCAGACCGGGCAGGAAATCCGCCTCGCCGAAAATCACCCGGCAGCTGCCGGTGTCCACCACCTTTTTCCGGTATTCCCAGGCGTTCTCCACCCGCATTCTGAGAAAATCCTCGTCGATTTCCTGATTCCGGTTCCGGGTCAGCATCCGCACCCGGAGCTTGGAGCGGCGGTTCAGGAAGCCCTTGCCCAGACAAAAGCCGTTGTAGTCGTGGACGGAGACAACATCCCCGTCCAGCGGCTCGCCCTCGATGCGCTCCACCTCGTTGTCATATACCCATGGGCCGCCCGCCTTCATGCTGCGCCCCTCGCCCTTTTTCAAATACACCGCGCCGTTTTCCATTGCGTTTTCTCCTGTTCCATAAAATATCACTACCATTATACGATGATTTTCCCGAATTGCAACAGAAAAGAGCCGGTAAGACGGTTAAAACCATCTTACCGGCTGCTTTGTGCCCGGAAATTACTCTGCCTTGAAGGTGTAGGTCGCGCCGGCGGTGATGTCGGTGGAGTCTACGCCGGTGGCGGCATACTCGCCGTCCACATAGAATGCCCAGTACTTGCCGTCCTGATCGTAGTCCACGGTGACGCCGTTGACGGTCTTGACATACAGGCCGTACTCGCTGTCCTCGCCCGCGATCAGGCCAAGGGACAGCAGCGCCGCGCCGACGGTCTTCTCATCGGTGTGGATTTCAAAATGGCTCTCCTTGCCTTCGGGATCCACCACGTTAAAGAGGAAGCTGGTCTCGCCCTCGCCCATGGAAACGACGCCGGAAGCCTCGGCAGTGGTAGCAGGCGCGGTGTTGTCATTCTTGCTGCATCCAACGGTGGAAAGCGCCAATGCCGCGATCAGCGCGATGCACAGAAGGATGGACAGCAGCTTTTTCATGCTGAATTTGTTCATAACAATTCTCCTATCATGTTATTCCTTTCCCGCCTGCCTTGAAACGGCTGCGTGAAGGGGTTCGCTATTTGGTATTCACAAACAGCGCGGATATTGTAGCACAGCTTCCCATTTTTTTCAATCGGAAAAAATCACGATGCACGGCGGAAAGACATTGCAGTTTTTCGGAGATTATGATAGAATATGCTGCATAGAATAGAAAAGGAAGCTCTGAATAAATCGACGAGAGCTGACAGCGAGAGATTTTGCCTCCAGACAAGGTATGGAAAATGCGGGAATACTGTATGTATTTCCCATTTTTCATACCGAAGGCTGGGGGTGAAAGATCCGCTGTCAGCCGAAGACGATTTATTCAGAGGTTCCTTAATAAAGTCGGGCAACACATTGGAATGGGGCAATCCCAGCGGTACCAAGCCGCCGTAGATGGACAGTTGAGCCGCGGAAGGTCATTGGGGCATCCTGAGAAGACTTTCGGCAAATGGCGTCCAGAGCCGGAACACGGTGACCTGACGTTTTTCCCGGAAGGCTCTTGGGGATGCCTGCCGGAGGTTTTTGTGAAGTCCCCATTTGGGGACTTTTTCTTTTTGGGGGATGCTATGACTGCGGACGCTTTTTCCAACTGCCACCCGGCGGTGAATTTCCTGTTTTTTGTGGGAGCCATTGGTTTCGGCGTGCTGATCCAGCACCCGGCGTACCTGATCGCGGGGGCGATCGGCGCGGCGGTTTATTATCTGCTGCTCAGCGGCCGGACGGGCTGGAAGCGAATTGCCATGCTGCTGCCCATGTTTCTCGCGCTGACGGTGGTGAACCCGCTGTTCAATACCTACGGCGAGCGGGTGCTGTTTCATGTGTTCGGAAGACCTTACACGGTGGAGGCGCTGCTCTACGGCGCGGCCATTGCCGGGGTGTTCCTGGTGATGATGCTCTGGTTCGGCTGCTATAACGCGGTCATGACCAGCGACAAGTTCACAAGCCTGTTCGGGAATCTGATCCCGGCAATTTCATTGCTGCTGGTGATGGTGCTGCGGATGATCCCCAGCTTTATCCGCAAGGCGGGGCAGATCATGGGTGCGAGAAAATCCATCGGTCTCGGCGCGGGGGAGAACAGCACCATGAAAGAAAAACTCACCAGCGGAATGCGAACATTGTCCGCCCTGACGGACTGGGCGCTGGAGGGCAGCATCGTGACCGGGGACTCCATGCGCGCCCGGGGCTACGGCACAGCCAAACGCACAAGCTTTCAGATCTACCGGATGAAGGCGCTGGACTGGACGCTTCTTGCAGTGATGCTCACCCTTGCGGGTGTGGCCGCAGTGGCGGCCGCCATGGGCGGCGCTGCGGCGGAGTTTACGCCGAAGCTTGCCATTCAGCCCGTCACCGGCATTTACGCGCCGGGCTTTATTGCCTACTGCGCTTACCTCTTTATTCCCTCTGCACTACACATGAAGGAGGCCGTTCAATGGCACATATCGAGATCGAGAATCTGACCTTTTCCTACCCTTCCGTCGGCAGGCCATCCCTGTCCGACGTCAGCCTGACCATCCGGCGGGGGGAGTACGTGGTACTCTGCGGCAAAAGCGGCAGCGGCAAAACAACGCTGCTGCGGCACCTGAAAACGGTGCTTGCGCCCCACGGAAAGCGAAGCGGGGACATCCGCATCAACGGCGTTTCGCTGAAAGATATGAGTCAGCGGGATCAGGCCGCGAAGGTGGGCTTCGTCATGCAGAATCCGGACGATCAGATCGTGACGGACAAGGTCTGGCATGAGCTGGCCTTCGGGCTGGAAAGCTTGGGCTGCGACCAGAAGACTATGCGCGCCCGGGTGGCGGAAATGGCCTGCTATTTCGGCATTCAGGACTGGTTCCACAGAGACGTTGCCAATCTGTCCGGCGGACAGAAGCAGCTGCTCAATCTGGCGTCCATCATGGCCATGCAGCCGGAAATTCTGATTCTGGACGAACCCACCAGCCAGCTTGACCCCATTGCGGCTTCCGATTTTCTGAACACCCTGCGGAAGATCAACGCGGAATTGGGAACGACCATCCTCATTACGGAGCATCGGGTGGAGGATATTTTCCCTTACGCTGACCGCGCCATCGTGATGGACGGCGGAAAAGTGATCGCCAACGACACCCCCCGGAACATCGGTAAGCGGCTCTGGGAGGAAAAGAACGATATGTTTACCGCCATGCCCACGCCGGTGCGGGTGTTTTACGGCAGCGGCGGGGCGGGGGAGTGCCCCCTGACCGTGCGGGAGGGCAGAAACTGGCTCAGCGATATTTTCCCGAACCCGCCGGAAATCACCGAGCTTCCGGCACAGCCCCAGACCGAAGAAGACGGCGAAATCGCCCTTTCCCTGAAAGAACTGTGGTTCCGCTATGAAAAGAACAGCCCGGACGTTCTCCGGGGGGCCAGCGTCGAGGTGGCGAAGGGAAGCCTTCACGCCATCGTGGGCGGCAACGGCGCGGGAAAATCCACAACACTGAAAGCCGTCTGCGGCATTTGCAGACCCTATCGGGGCAAGGTGAAGGTGCTGGGAAAGCCGGTGGAAAAATACAAGCAGCAGGAGCTGTTCCGGGGCTGCCTCGCCATGCTTCCTCAGGACCCCAAGAGCCTGTTCGTCAAGAAAACGGTGCTGGAAGATTTGCAGGAAATGACGCAAAACGAGCAGGATATCCGGGAAACGGCGGAAATCTGTCAGATCACGTCCCTGCTGAAAAGCCATCCCTACGATCTGTCCGGCGGCGAGCAGCAGCGGGCGGCGCTGGCGAAGGTGCTGCTGACCCGGCCGCAGCTGCTCCTGCTGGACGAGCCGACCAAGGGCATCGACAGCTTCTTCAAGGAGACCTTTGCGTCCATCCTGACGGAGCTGAAAAAGAAGGGCATCACCGTCGTCATGGTGTCCCACGACGTGGAATTCTGCGCCCGATATGCCGACCAGGTGAGCATGTTCTTTGACGGGCAGGTCCTGACCACGGACACGCCCCGCCGGTTCTTCGGCGCGAACAGCTTCTACACCACTGCCGCAAACCGTATGAGCCGCCATGTGTTCCGGAACGCGGTCACGGCGGAGGATGTAGTGGATCTTTACAAACAAAACCGGGAGACAAAGGCATGAAAAAGTCCCATATTGCCACTTTGATCGTTTTTTTCGTGCTGATTCCCCTGACGCTGATCGTGGGCAGCAGACTTTCCGGACGGGCGTTTTATGTCACCAGCACGCTGGTGATCGTGGAGCTGCTGATCCCCTTCTTTCTGGCCTTTGAGGGGCGCAGACCTCAGGCGCGGGAGCTGGTGGTGCTGGCAGTGATGTGCGCGCTGGCGGTAGCCGGGCGGGTCGCCATTCCCATCCCCAGCTTCAAGGCAATTTTCGGCATTATCATGATCGCGGGGATTGCCTTTGGCCCCGAATCCGGCTTTCTGGTGGGGGCGATCAGCGCACTGGCAAGCAACTTTTTCTACAGCCAGGGCCCCTACACGCCGTGGCAGATGATGGCCTACGGCGCGGGCGGGATGCTGGCGGGCTTTGTGTTCGCTGAGGGCAGACTTCCCCGCAAGCCGGTGGTGATGGGGATTTTCGGATTTCTGGCGGTGGCGTTTTTCGTCGGGCCGCTGCTGGATACCTGTTCGGTGTTTCTGGTGATGTCCAGAATCTCCCTCAAGGGGGCGATGGCGTTCTATATTTCCGGGTTCCCGGTGAATCTGAGGCAGGCCGGCACCACGGCGATCGTGCTGCTGGTACTGGGAAAGCCCCTTCTGGAAAAGCTTGACCGGATCAAGACGAAATACGGAATCCTGGACGAAGGGGGGAAAGAAGCTTGAAAAAAGACCAGCTGTTTCTTTCCACCATTGCCCCGGACGCCGCGGAGGAAGCCCGGCGGCACGGCCTGGGGTTGGAAATTGCGGAATACTGCACCGCGTGGAATATGGATGAGCAGTTCGAGACGACCCACGCTGCTGTGACCGAGGAACTAACAGGCGTGGGCAGGAGACTGCTGCACGCGCCCTTCAGCGAGCTTTTCCCCTGTGCCGTTGACCCGAAAGCACGGGAGCTGGCGGCGCTCCGCTACCGGCAGGCGATCGCGCTTGCGCGGCGGTATGATGCCCGGAAGATCATCATTCATGGGGGCTTCAACGAAAGATTGTACTACCCCTGCTGGTATACGGAGCAGTCCGTTGTTTTCTGGAAGGATTTTTTGAAGGAAGACCCCGGCGTGGACATCGTGCTGGAAAACGTGCTGGAGGAGCAGCCGGAGATGATGACCGAGATTTTCCGGGAGGTGGACAACCCCCGGCTGCGGATGTGTCTGGACGTGGGGCATGTGAACGCTTACTCCCCGGTTCCCGTGGAGGAATGGGTGAGCGCCTGCGCGGAATTTCTCTCCCATTTCCATATCCACAACAATGACGGCTCTCAGGATACCCATTGCGCCCCGGGAGAGGGAACGATCTCCATGGCCGCGCTGCTCCGGCAGGCGCAGACGCTCTGCACGGAGGCGACTTTTACACTGGAAGTGCTTCAGGCGGCACCGGCGGTCAGCTGGATGCTGGAAGAGCGTATTTTGGAGGGGTGAACATGGAAGAAAAACTGAACAAACTGCTTTCCGCCGTTTCCCCTTTGGATGACGCCGCTATGGAAAAGGCGCGGGAGCGTCAGGCGCAGCTTGCAAAGCCTCCCGGAAGTCTGGGGCGGCTGGAAGACCTGTCCGTCCAGCTGGCGGGCATCACCGGGCAGGTGCATAATAAAATGGAGAAGACCCATCTTCTGGTATTTGCCGCCGACAACGGCGTGGTGGCGGAGGGCGTGTCCAGTGCCCCCCAGTCCGTGACGCTGATGCAGACGGTGAACCTGACCCGTGGAAAAACCGGCGCAAGCGTTCTTGCGAAACATTTCGGCAGCGGCATCACCGTCTGCGATGTGGGCGTCAATGCCGATATCAAGGAGAAAGCAGTGCTGAATCGGAAAATTGCCTACGGCACGCAGAATATTGCGAGCGGCCCCGCCATGACCCGGGAACAGGCGGTCACGGCCATCCTCACCGGTGCCAAGCTCGCCGCCGAGACCGACGCCGATGCCCTCGGCGTGGGGGAAATGGGCATCGGCAACACCACTACGTCCTCCGCCGTTCTGGCGGTGCTGCTTTCGGCGGAGGTGGAGACCGTCACCGGCAGGGGCGGCGGCGTGACCGACGAGAGTTTCCTGCGGAAGAAAGCAATCATCCGTCAGGCAATCGAAG
>ERZ791884.1538-NODE-1538-length-15886-cov-3.510012_pt1 | contig 15886 bp, 17 predicted proteins | sample MGYA00509941_ERZ791884 | MGnify/ENA primary metagenome ERZ791884 (study PRJEB30046, sample SAMN00792095) | human gut metagenome | study: EMG produced TPA metagenomics assembly of the A metagenome-wide association study of gut microbiota in type 2... | reverse complement strand
GATGATATTTTTTCTTCAGTTCATGCAGCGCGTCGTAGGTACACAGATTGCGCGCCATGGCCAGCGTATCGATCTGCACGTTGGTCAGCCCGCTTTCGCGCACGAAGGCGCTGAGGATATCCAGCCGGATCACATCAGGCAGCACGTCCTGATCGGGCTTCCAAAGCTTTACAAACTGTTCGCCCGAGGGCAGCAGAATGATCTGCGCGCCGGGATAGCGCTGGCTCAGGGTGCGGATGGCCGCCTGATGCGCCGCCGTGAGCGGGTTAAACGCACCACCGTATACGATCAGCATGGAATATCAGCGCTCCTTTCCGGCATGGCTGCTGTGCAGCATGTTCATCTTCAGTTCGTACAGACGCGGGCTCATATCCACATAGTGCACATGCGGATTCTGGATGCGCTGCTCCTCCTCCCACACCTGCTGGTGCAATTGCTGATGCACATAGGCGCGGCTTTCGGCCAGGGTGGGCAGGGTATATACGCGCTTGCCATCCACAAAGATGGGCTGCTGCAATTCCTCATACACGCAGTTCTCAAAATACCGCACGCGCCAGGGGCGAATGGGATCCACATAGCGATAGGGCTTCGCACCGGGCAGCGGCTCGTCGCGCAGGGTCATCAGATCGGCCACGCTCTTGCCGTCCTGGTCGTACACGCGCAGCAGGCGCTTGACGCCGGGGTTGGTGATCTTCTCCACGTTTTCGGATATCTTGATGCGCGGGGTGAACTGGCCGTCTTCCTCCACCGCGCACAGCTTGTACACCGCGCCGAACACCGGCTCGGAGCGCGCGGTGATCAGCCGCTCGCCCACGCCGAACATGTCGATCTGCGCCCCCTGCCGGAGAAGGTCGCGGATGATGTACTCGTCCAGAGAGTTGGACACGGAGATCTTGCAGTCCGTCCACCCGGCCTCGTCCAGCATTTTCCGGGCTTCCCGGGTCAGATAGGCCAGGTCGCCGGAGTCCAGACGGATGCCGCACTTCGTGATGCCCATGGGTTTCAGGACTTCGTTGAACGCCCGGATGGCGTTTGGGACGCCGGATTTCAGGGTGTTGTAGGTGTCCACAAGCAGCGTCGCGTTGTTGGGGAACATCTTCACATAAGCCTTGAACGCCTCGTACTCGCTGTCAAACATCTGAACCCATGCGTGGGCCATGGTGCCGCCCGCGTGGACGCCGTAGAGCTGGTCAGAAATGGTGCAGGCCGTGCCATGGCAGCCGCCGATGTACGCGGCTCTCGCGCCCAAGATAGCGGCGTCCGCGCCCTGCGCTCGGCGGGAACCGAATTCCAGCACGGTGCGTCCCTCGGCGGCACGGACAACACGGTTGGCCTTGGTGGCGATCAGGCTCTGATGGTTCACGCACAGCAGCAGATACGTCTCCACCAGCTGCGCCTGAATGGCGGGCGCGCGGACGGTGATGATCGGCTCCCGGGGGAAAATGGGCGTTCCCTCCGGCACCGCCCAGATGTCGCCGGTGAATTTGAAATTCGCAAGATAGTTCAGGAAATCCTCGTTAAAGCACTCCCGTTCCCGCAGGTACACGATGTCCTCCGGGTCAAAATGCAGCTCCTGAATATACTGGACGATCTGCTCCAGACCGGCCGCAATGGCGAACCCGCCCCCGTCAGGGCAGCGGCGGAAAAACAGGTCAAAATAGGTTATGCGGTCGGTATAGCCGTTGGCGAAGTACCCCGCGCCCATGGTCAGCTCGTAAAAATCGCAGAGCATCGTCAGATTCAGCTTGTCGTTGACAACCATTCTGGTCACCTCATTTTCATATTTGCGGCTATTATACAAAACCTTTCGGAAAATAGCAACCTTTTTCGTTGACACCTTCCGGAAGTTAGAGTATTATTAGATTACAGAAAGGTCGTGATACCTATGGGAATTACCGTTGGCATGAAGGGCGTGGCCGAAACGCTCTGTGAGCGGGAGGACACCGCCAAAGAGGTCGGCTCCGGCGATCTGCTGGTCTACGCCACCCCCTGCATGGTCGCGCTGATGGAGGGCGCAGCCTGCGACGCCGTGGCGGAAGGGCTGGAAGAAGGCCAGACCACCGTCGGCACCGCCCTGAATATTGAGCACATCTCCGCGACGCCGGTAGGACTGGAAGTCCGGGCAGAAGCGGAGGTCACCGCCGTGGCGGGAAAGGGCATCACCTTTGCCGTCCGTGCCTTCGACGAAGCCGGTGAGATCGGCCATGGCACCCACCAGCGTGTGGTCGTCAACAACCAGAAATTTCTGGACAAAGCATACAGCAAACTGTAATACGATTTCTTAGCAAAAGGAGGTCATCAATATGCAAGACTATGGCGCAATGATCCGCAGCACCTTTGAACTGGGCAGCGTCCGGGACGCGGAGCTTCTGTTCGAGACCATCGTCAAAAACGCGTTCCCCACCTTTACCTTCCGGCGTCTGGAGCTGATCCGCGTCCAGCAGGACACGCCCTATCTGGAAGGCCGAAGCTGGAACCACGTTTTTGAGATCAGGAAGGGTGAGCTGGATAATTTCCCCGTCTGGGAAGTCAACTGCCACCGCGTCACCATGGGCAAGACCCCGGATAAACAGGTGTATCTGGACTATCTGACGCTGGACTTTATCCGCTACCGGGAAGCATGACGCACTTTGCAAAAAGGATACAGCACCGGGCTGCCTCTCAGCAAGGCAGCCCGATTTTCAATGTTCCTATATGAAGAAATCCCCTGCCTGAACTCAGGCAGGGGATTCACACGTCAAATCACTCTTCTTCGTCTTCCAGAGAAAACTCCAGCGTCTCACCGCAGTTGGGGCAAACGATGCTTCCCTTTTCCAGAGTCTCCTCGTCAAAGTCGACCACTTCGCCGCAGCTGGGGCATTCCGCCTCGTAAATGGTGGTCTCTTCGTCGCCGAACTCGAAGCCTTCGTCGGAATCCTCGTCGTCATCCCACTCGTCTTCGTCGTCATAGTCCTCGTCGTCATCATCGTCCTCATCCATGATGAAGTCCTCGATGGCGTCCAGATCTTCCTCGATCTCATCCAGCTCGTCGGAAATGGCAATGGTGGTCTCCTCAATGTCGGTGACGCGCTTGGCCATGTCCCCCAGCAGGTCCACGATGGCAGCGATCATCTTGCCCTCGTTGGACTCAGTGTTCAGGTTCATGCCCTCCATCAGGCCCTTGAGGTAGGCGGACTTTTCGGAAATCGTCATAATGATTCTCCTTTACACGTAATTGGAAAAGAGGGGGCGAAAAACGTCCCCTGCTTTTATGGATTTAAGCCTTGGAGCGGCCCAGATACTCGCCAGTGCGGGTGTCGATCTGGATCTTGTCACCCTCGTTGATGAAGAGGGGCACCTTCACCTCAGCGCCAGTCTCCACAGTGGCGGGCTTGGTGACGTTGGTGGCGGTGTTGCCGGCAAAACCGGGCTCGGTCTTGGTGACGACCAGATCGGCAAAGTTGGGAACTTCCACGCCGAACACCTTGCCCTTGTAGCTCATAATGGTGCAGACGTCGTTCTCCTTAACGAACTTGAAGGAATCGTCCAGAGCGGAAGCGTCGATGGGCTCCAGTTCATAGGTCTCCTGATCCATGAAGTAGTACAGAGCGCCGTCATTGTAGGAATACTCCATCTTCTTGCGCTCAACGAACGCGGTGGGGAACTTGGCGGTGGGGTTGAAGCTGGTCTCGGTGACAGCGCCGGTGATGACGTTCTTCATCTTCACGCGGACGAACGCCGCGCCCTTACCGGGCTTGACGTGCTGGAACTCCACGACCTGCATGACCTTTCCGTCCATATCAAAGGTAACGCCGTTTCTAAATTCGCCTGCAGAAATCATTGTATTTTTCCTCCTAAACTACCTCCCCTGACCGGGGGGCGCATTGAATGCACAAAACTAGCGCATATAGTATACCGCAAGAATTTTATTTTTTCAAGGGGGAATCTGCTTTTTTTACAGAATTATCAGATTTTTCGGGCTTCCGGTAATGTCCTCGCAGCCGTCCTCGGTGATAATGGTCACGTCCTCAATGCGGACGCCGAATTTTCCGGGCAGATAGATGCCGGGTTCGGCGGAGCAGACCACGCCTGCGGGCAGCGGCTCGGTGTTGCTGGCGTTGGGGCTGGGGTTCTCGTGGATCTCCAGACCAAGGCTGTGGCCGTAGCCGTGGCCGAAGTATTCGCCGTAACCGGCGTCGGCAATGACCTTCCGGGCTACGCCGTCAATATCCTTGCCGGGAACGCCGGCCTTCGTGGCGGCGATGGCGGTCAGCTGCGCCTTGAGAACGGTGTCGTACACGTGCTTCATCTCGTCGGTGGCGTAGCCCACGGCCACGGTGCGGGTCATGTCGGAGCAGTAGCCCATGTAGGACGCGCCGAAGTCCATGGTGACGAAGTCGCCCTTCTGAATGACGCGCTCACCGGCGACGCCGTGGGGCAGGCTGGTATTGGGGCCGGATACCACAATGGGGTCAAAGGCCAGACCGGTGCCGCCGTTCTTGTACATGCAGTAGATCAGCTCCGCCTGAAGCTCCAGCTCGGTCATGCCGGGCTTGATGCGGGTGATGACCTCGGCAAAGGCTCTGTCGGTGATGGCCTGCGCCTTGCGCATCAGCTCCAGCTCCCAGTCCTCCTTGGTGGCGCGGAAGGCGTAGATGGGCTTGTGGAAGGGCACCAGCTTGGCGTTCAGCTTCTCGTCGTAGTAGAAATACTCCTCGGCGGTGAGGTAATGTTCCTCGTAGCCAAGAGTGGTCACGCCGAAATCGGCAATGGCCGTGTTCAGGCGCTGGATGTAGCCGATCTCCCGATTCACGTCCAGAACCTCAAAGCCCTTCAGGTTCTTTTCGGCGGACTCGATGTAGCGGCTGTCGGTGAAGTAGCGGCAGCCCTTCTTTGTGACGATGGCGACACCCTCGGCGATGTCGAATTCCGCGCCGTAATGGCGGCTGTAGCGGGAGGTCAGCAGCAGGCCGTCCACATCCCCGTCCAGCAGGGTCAGATACTTGTCAAGATTTTTCATGGTCAGATTCTCCTTTTCTTTGCAGGTAAAATAAATGGCAGTTCCAGCACGTGACGTGCCTTCAGCCAGAAATTGTGATTGTTGATGGCGCTGACCAGAATGGAGGTCACGCCGACGCAGTTCGCGCCAAGGGTATCGGTGTAGATTTGATCGCCCACTAGCGCGGCGTTCTTTGCCGGAATGTCATATTTCGCCAGACATTCCCGGATTCCCTTGGAAAATGGCTTTTTCGCGTGGGTGATGCAGTCCAGACCATGCTCCCTGCAGAAACGGGGCACCCGGTCTTTGTGGCTGTTGGAGACGATGCACACGGTGATGTCCGTCTGCTTCATCCGGTCCAGCCACGCCGTCATCTCCGCCGTGGGAACGTCAGTGGTGTAGGGCACGATGGTATTGTCAAAATCCAGCATCAGCAACCGGATGTCCCGGGTGTGCAGCAGCTCCGGCGTTATGTCGGTGAGGCGGTTTGCGATAATCTTGGGCAACAGAGAAAAGGGCATAATGTTCTCCCGTGGTTCGTATAGTGTTCGTAGAGCGGAGTCGTCTCCGCGTTTCGGCTTACATTATATCACGGAAAGGAGGATTTGTCCATGGCGATTCGTCCGTTTCTTGCCATGACAGCGGCGGAAATCCGGGGAACCGAGACGCTTCCGCCGAAAACTGCCTGGATGGCCTGTCATTTTTCCCCCTATTCCACGGGGCTTTCCAATCTGCCGAAGGCACTGCCCCCCGGCTCCATGGTGATTCTGGACGACATCACCCCCATCCATGGGCATGACTCCGAAACCATCGCCGCCCAGCTGCGCCCCCGGTTGGATGCGCTTAAATGCAGCGGCGTTCTGCTGGATTTCCAGCGGCCGGGGTATGAAGAAGCCGAACTTCTGGCGGGGCGGCTGTCCGAAGCACTCCCCTGCCCCGTGGGCGTGTCCGCGCTTTGCGGGCGGGGGATGACCTGTCCGGTCTTTTTGCCGCCCGTGCCGCCGGATGTAAATCTTGCCGATTATCTCGCCCCATGGCAGGGACGGGAAATCTGGCTGGAGCTGGCGTTGGACGGCGAGACCATTACCCTGACACCCGCAGGCGCTACCACAGCTCCCCTGCCCCCGGCGGCGCAGCTTTTAGGCGGACACCGGGACGAAAAACTGCACTGCCACTACCAAATCCACACGGACGCGGACAGCGCGCGCTTCACCCTGTTCCGCACCCCGGAGGATTTAGATGAGCTACTGATCGAAGGCGAATCACTGGGCGTCACCCGCGCCGTCGGCTTATATCAGGAGCTGCACGGCATCCCCCAATTCCTGACCGACCCGGAATGATTCACGCAGCAATGCCCCCTCCCGACCGGGAGGGGGCATACCGCTATTTACGACACCCGAAACTCAACATCGCCGTCCAGAATGACGGACGCGATCTCGTTCACGTCGATCATGCGGTTGAACATCAAGGTGACGTCACGGTCGGTGTATCCTACCGCAAACATATGGTTGGCAACATTCTCGTCCATAACCACGTACTCCGTGCCGTCCTTGAAGGAAATCTTCACCCGTCCAATGCACCTTTCTGGATAGTCCTGCATTTCTCTGGTATCCACGCAGATGGCAATGGGCGAAACCTTGATATTCCCGTCCGCCAGCGTCAGATTGCTCATTTCTCCCAACGCTTTTTCGGGGATCGTGATCTTCTCCGGGCAGTCAAACCGCCCATCCAGCCGCTCGTACACAAGTCTCTCATATCCGGTATCCACGATTTCCTCACGGGAAACCCCAGACGCCACTTCCTCGTATTCGTCGCCCAGCGCCTGCTTCAGATGCTCTATTGCCTCGTCCTCGCTGAACTCCTGCTTGACCTGCTCCTTGGTCTGCTTCCACAGTTCCTTATAATCCGACAGACGGATCGGCGCCCACTGGGTGAAGCTCAGCACCAGATCGGTGCTTTCCGGGTTGTCCAGCCGGTAGTAATACGCCGCCGTCAGCTTGGTGTCCGTGGACTGATCGGGAATAATATAGCTGTAGCCGTACTGATTGATGTCCAGGATTTCCCCCTCCGGGAAATAAATTTCACCGTTCTCCTGTAATGCATAGTCGGCAATGCCGTCGGGATTCTCCAAAGTGTAGGTCAGCACGCCGCATTTGGTCACCTGATCGTACATATTGGCGTCCACCGTCAGGGTGTAGCCCTCCCAGGAAATGGTCTGCCCCACGGGGCTGACCAGCGGCACCGCCTCGGACGCCGCCACGCTTTCGTCCACCGGCACCCGGTCATAGGCCGGGATGTCGTAGACCTCGCCGGGCTTTTCCGGGTCTGTAAAATGCGTCACATCCTTGTGGTCATAGCCCGTTTTGTCGCCGAACAGACCGGATATCATGTCCTGGGGGCTGTCGAAGATCACAAAGCCCGCCACCGCGTAGGCTGTCACCGCAAGCGCACTTACGATCAGCGCCGCCACCAGCAGATTCCGAAGAATCCGGGAAACGTTTCTTTTCTTCATTTGGGGTTCCTCCAGTTCCCTTTGACCGGAGGGTCTTGCCGTCATCAGCTCACTGCGCGTCAGGCGGCTGGATTCCACCTCGCCGATGGCGAGAAACAGTTCTTCCGCTTTCATACCGTATAGCCCTCCTGTATCAGATAATTTTTGAGCTTCTGCCTGGTGCGGGAAAGAGTGCGAAGCACCGTGGCAGGCTTCATGCCGTACCGCTGGGCAATCACGCCGCTTTCCTCCACGAAGAAATACCGCCGCAGGAAAATGTCCTGCTCCCGCGCCGGGAGGGTGTTCAGGAACGCCCGGATGGCCTTGGCCAGCTCCTTGGCGTCCATCCCATCCCCCACACAGCCGGGCGCGGCAATGCAGTCGTCCAGCTCTTCCAGCACCAGTGTCATCTCCCCGCCGCCCCGCTTTTCGGCGTTCATGCTCCGCCAGCGGGAAAAGGCGAGGTTCCGGGTGATTTTGGCGAGGAACATTTTGAAGATGCCCGGACGCTTGGGCGGGATGGTGTTCCATGCTCTTAAATATGTATCGCTCACGGTTTCCTCCGCGTCCTGATCGCTGTGCAGGATGGAATTGGCGAGGGTGAAGCAATAGCCGCCGTATTTCCGGTCGGTTTCCGCCACCGCCTGTTCATCTCTGGCAAAATACAAGTCCAGAATCTGTTCATCGTTCATGCTGTTCCTCCTTGGGAAGCCCGGGTCTATTCCGGGGCGTCCCGCTTCTGTGAAAGGCCCTTCTGCTCTATAAGACGCAAAGGACGGGCGGTTCGGACAGAAAATAAAGAAAAAAGTCGCCTTGGCTCTCCCTCTGGGAGAGCTGTCACCGAAGGTGACTGAGAGGGCTTTTCACCCTTGTTTCCCCTCTCCGTCTTCGCTCAGCCACCTCTCCCAAAGGGAGAGGCAAGGGGTGCTCATACAAGAACAGGCACAGCAGAGATAATCCTACTGTGCCTGTTAAGTGTCTGATGCGGCCTGCTCATTGCAAGGCGGCGCTATTTTGTGAAACGCACAACATCGTTGGGTGTGCAGTCAAGAATGGAGCATATCTTTTCCAGGGTCAGCAAAGTGATATTGCCGCCCTTTTTGAGCGTGTCGAGGGTTTTATTGTCCACGCCGCATTTCAGCAATCGGTATTGGCTGATTCCCTTTTCTTTCATGGTCGCCCACAGGGGCGAATAATCCAGCTTGCTCATCGAAAATCAAACAGCTCCTTCGGCGTGATTTCCAGAACCTCACACAGCCTGAAAATCACGTCCAACGAGACACCCACATTGCCCACCTCTATCGCGCTGATATGGCTTCTGTCGATGTCCACCAGCTCCGCAAGCTGTAGCTGTGTAAGCCGTTTCCGTTTCCGATAGTAAACCACGTTCAGACCGAACTTTTCGTACAGCGCTTTATACTCCTGCTTCAAGTGTCTCACCCCCGTATAATAATCCTTACTGCCCGAGCGTCTCCAACGCCAGTGCATTCTGCGTCTTATACAGCTCGGCGTAAATGCCGCCCTTCCTAAGCAGTTCGTCGTGGGTGCCGCATTCCGTGATGACGCCGTCGGAAATCGAGATGATGCGGTCGGCGTTGCGGATGGTGCTTAAGCGGTGGGCGATGATCAGGGTCGTCCGTCCGGCCGCCAGCTTGTCGAATGCGTGCTGGATTTTTGCCTCCGTCACGGAGTCCAGCGCGGAGGTCGCCTCGTCCAGAATCAGGATGGGCGGGTTTTTCAGGAAGATACGGGCAATGGCGATCCGCTGCTTCTGCCCGCCGGAAAGAAGCGTACCCCGCTCGCCCACGTAGGTGTTAAAGCCGTCGGGCATGGCCTGAATGTCGTCGTAGATCTCCGCCTTCTTGGCCGCGTCGATGACCTGCTCCATGGTGGCGTCAGGCTTGCCGTAGCGGATGTTTTCCAGAATGGTGTCGGCAAACAGGAACACGTCCTGCTGGACAATGCCGATGTTTTCGTGGATGCTTCGCTGGGTCACGTCCCGGATGTCCAGAGCGTCAATGGAAATAGAGCCGGAACTGACGTCGTAAAACCGGGGGATCAGCTGGCACAATGTAGACTTACCGCCGCCGGAGGGGCCGACGATGGCGACCGTTTCCCCGGGGGCGACGGTCAGGCTCACGTCGTGAAGCACCGCCAGATCGGCGTCGTAGGCAAAGGAAACATGGTCGACCCTGATTTCACCCCGGACGTTTTTCAGTTCCTTCGCGTCGGGCTTATCCTGCACGGTGGGTTCGGTGCGCATGACCTCCACGAAGCGGTTCAGGCCCGCAAAGCCGTTGGCAAACGTCTCGGAGAAGTTGGCGAGCTTGCGCATGGGGCTGATAAAAGAGGAAATATACAGGCTGAAGGTCAGCAGGTCACGGTAGTCCATTTCCCCTTGCATGACATAATAACCGCCGAAGCCGATGATAATGACATTCAAACTGCACAAAAAGAACTCCACGCTGCTGTGGAACATGCCCATTGCCTTGTGGAACGCCCGCTTGGAGGTTTTGAATTCCGCATTGGCCGCGTCAAAACGGGCGGCTTCCACCGTCTCGTTGGCGAAGGCTTTCGCGGTGCGGACGCCGGAAAGGCTGCTTTCGATCTCCTGATTGATGTGGCCGATCTTCTCCTTTGCCGCGGCGGACGCCCGCCCCATCCGGCCGCGCATGGCCATTGCCACCGTCAGAAACACCGGAATGGTCAGCGCCACGATCACGGCAAGCTGCCAGCGAATGGACGCCATCACGATGAGCGCCCCCAGAATGGTCAGCACGGAAGTGATCAAATCCTCGGGGCCGTGGTGGGCAAGCTCCGTCAGCTCGAACAGATCAGAGGTCAGCCGCGCCATCAGCTTACCGGTGCGGTTGCGGTCATAGAAATCCACGCTCAGCTCCTGCATATGGCGGAACAGGTCACGGCGGATGTCCGCCTCCACCCGGATGCCGAAGGTATGGCCGTAATACGCCACAACATAATTCAGAAACGACCGCAGAACATAGCACACCGCCACAATGACCATGATGGTAAAGAACGTGCGGTACATCTGGTTGGGCAGCATCTCATAAAGCGCACTGCGGGTCACCAGCGGGAACAGCAGGTCGATGGCCGCGATTCCCACAGCGCAGGTCACATCGGCGGCAAACAACCATCTATGGTTCTTGAAGTAGCTCAGGAAAATCATCAGCGGCGATTTTTCCCGATAATCTTGCGTCGTCATGTCATAAATCCTCCATTTCTCCGTTCATTATACATGATTTTACAGGAAATTCAAGCGTCTACCTTTCGGAATCCGGAAAACTGTGCTATAGTAGCGTCACCGTCAGCTGAACCGAAGGAGGCTCCCAAATGGAGATTTTATTTTACGATCATGACCTGGCCGTCTGCGTCAAGCCCGTGGGGCTGGATTCCGAAGCGCAGGTTCCCGCAGAGCTGAAAAAAACGCTGGGCGGGGAGATTTTCCCCGTCCACCGGCTTGACAAAAATGTGGGCGGCGTCATGGTTTACGCCCGCACAAAACAGGCTGCCGCCGCCCTGTCCAAGGCAGTGCAGGACGGCGCTATGGTAAAGGAATACGTAGCCATGGTTCATGGGCTTCCCCCGGAATCCGGGGACTGGGAAGACCTTCTGTGGAAGGACAGCCGGAAAAACAAGGTGTATGTGGTAAAGCGGGAACGGTCGGGCGTCAAAAAGGCGCGGCTGGAATTCACCCGTCTTTCCGCCGGGGGGTGCAGTCTCGTCCGCATTCGCCTGCATACGGGGCGGAGCCACCAGATCCGGGTACAGTTTGCCTCCAGAGGGTATCCGCTGGTGGGCGACCACAAGTACGGTTCCCGGGATGAGCGCACAGACCCGATGCTGTTTTCCTGCTGCATCCGCTTCCCGTGGCGCGGGGAACAGCGCCGGTTTGAAGCTATGCCGGATTTTGGAGAAAATCCGTAACACAGAAGCGCCGCCGATGGGGCATCCATCGGCGGCGCAGCGCATTATGAGGGAATATATTTACTCTGCCATTTTCCCGAAATCATCCGGGTCACAAAGAACGCGGTCCGGCATACCCAGTCAATAATCATGGCGATCCAGACGCCCATCGCGCCCCACTCCATCTTGACGCACAGAATCCACGAGCCGAGAATGCGGAACGCGATCATGGAACCGATTCCGACAAACATGGTAAACCGCACGTCGTTGGCCGCCCGCAAGGCATTGGGCAGGACGAAAGCCGCCGGCCACAGGATGATGGAAAACGCCGCATGGCAGATGACCAGCTTTTTTGTCAGCTCAACGGTCTGGGGCGACAGGGAGCTGTAAAGGGAAATCAGATTTTCGGCAAATACGATAATGAGGGCATTGCACACGGCCATGGACAGATACGACCAGAGCAAAAGTTTTTTAACATAGTGCCTGACCTGCGCCGGGTCGCCAGCGCCCACGCACTGGCCAACCACCGTCACCATGGCAAGTCCCATAGCCTGCCCGATGATGATGCCCACGCTGTCCAAGGTGTTCGCCACCGCGTTGGCGGAGGTCTGCACCGTGCCGAACAGGGCGATCATGCTTACCACGATCAGCCGTCCCAGCTGGAAGAAGCTGTTCTCGCAGGCGTTGGGAACGCCGATTCTCAGGATACTGCTCATCATCTTGCCATCAGCATGGCAAATGGCGCCCCATTTCAGGCAAAGCTCCTGCTTGGGCTTGGCCGCGAGAAGCAGAATGACCACCGCCGCCACGCACCGGGAAACCACCGTAGGGACGGCAACACCGGCCACGCCCATTTTCAGCACAAAAATGCAGATGGCGTTGCCCACCACATTGATGCCGTTCATCAGGAGACTGACCTGCATGGACACCTTGCTGTTACCCACGCTGCGGAATATCGCCGCACCCGCGTTATACAGGGCGATGAACGGGAAAGAAAGCGCGGTGATGTGCAGATAGGTAAGTCCCGCCGCCATCACATCGTCATCGATGGAGCCAAAAAACAGCCGCATCAGATTTTTGGCGAACACAAGGCACAGCGCCGCCGCGGCGACACCAAGGACTGCCGACATCAGCACCAGCTGACCGGCGCTCTGCCGGGCTTTCTCCCCCTGCCGCGCCCCCAGAAACTGGCTTGTGACCACCGCGCCGCCGGTAGCCAGCGCGGCAAACAGCACCAGAATCACGTTGTTGATCATGTCCACCAGAGAAACGCCGGAAATCGCCGCCTCGCCCACGGAGGAAACCATCACGCCGTCGCACATTCCCACCAGAATGGTCAGCGCCTGCTCGATGACGAGAGGAATAATCAGGCGTATCAGTCTTTGGTTGGAAAAGAGCCTCTGCTCTGTCAACGATCTCACCTCTTTACTATATCTTCAGCGAGTATACCACGGAAAAATGCGTTTTTCAATATGAAAATGTCACACTTTTTCGTTATAGCGGACTGTCTCATAGCATTCTTTCCGACGGTCGGCCCGGATGAACGGCTCCTGAATCGCCGTTTCCGTGAGAATCCCGTACTTTTCCGGGCGGCGGTAGGCGTTGCCGTGAACCTCCCGCTTCCGGTATTCCCGCAGCATGTCCATATCCAGCTCTGCCAGATAAATCCCTTCGTCCTCCCCCGCCTCCAGAATACAGGTGTTCCGGGACCCGGAAAGTTCCGGAAGATAGGCCACGCCGTCAAATACGGTGGAATGTCCGTTGCAGTCCGGATGGGGCGAGGGATAGTTGCAGGTTGCGATGGCAGTCATGTTTTCATACGCCCTGCCCCGAAGCTGGGACAGGCGGTTGATCTCCATGGGGCAGGCGTTGGGCGTGAGGATCAGTTCCGCGCCTTTCAGCATCAGGATTCGTGCACTTTCCGGGAATTCCCGGTCGTAGCAGATCATGGAGCCGACCCGCACGGCTCCCTCTTCCGTATCCAGCGAAGCGACAAAAAAGTCCTCCCCCGCGTCCAGACGGCACTCGTCCCCAAAATCACAGGTATGCACCTTGGCGTAGGTGTACAGCCGCCGCCCGTGGCGGTCAAACAGGCTGACCGCATTTCTTGGCCGTTTCTCTGTCTTTTCCAGAAACGTGATGGCGATCGCCATGTTGAGTTCCGCCGCCAATTCACCGAATCCGGACACGAATTCCCCGTCCGCCGGAACCGCCGCGCGCTGCAGCGCTTCCGCGTCCTCGGGAATGTCATATCCATTACTCCACATCTCAGGAAACAGCGCGATATCCGCCCCCAGCACCTTCGCCTTCCGGCACGCCTCCACGCCCTTTTCCCGGTTTCCGTTCAGAGAACCGGTGGGCAGAATTTGCAGCAGTGCAATTTTCATAGGGCGTCAGCCTCCAAAGCAGAGCTTCATGATCACCGCAAGCACTGCCAGATGTACGGGATAGAACAGGTAAAATCCCAGCTGCACCGCCCGGCTTGCCGTGGCTTTCCGGCCGGAATACAGGCAAATGGGGATCATGGCAAACAGCGCAAACAGCTCTATGGGAATCTGAATGACGCCAAAGGAGATCGCCGCGTTATTCATCATCAGGCACAGCGCCGCCAGCCCCACAAGCTGTATCATCCGGCGGTTCGGCAGCTCCCGCGTCAGCCAGAACAGCGCGACAATGGCCACACCGTATCCGCCGTAATCCGTTTTCAGCCACTCCGCCGCGAAGAAAAACGGCACGACGGTCAGCAGCTTCATCCAGTATTTGGGACATTTCTTCATCAGCTCCACCATTCCGAAGCCCAGAAGCAGCGTCACCATCACGCTCTGATTTTCCCACGTCCACCCGCCGAACAGGGCAAAGTCAAAGCCCGGCTCCGACAGCAGTGCGCCGATAAACAGCCGGAGGGCATACTTCCGAGGGTTATGGGTATAATGCGCCCCCTCAGCCAGCAGAAAGCAGTAAATCGGAAACGCCACCCGGCCAATGATCCGCATGGCAAAATACAGGTAGTAGATCCCATCGAATGGCGTTACAAAAAACTGCGACTCCACCACGGTCGCGCCCACATGGTCGATCAGCATGGTGACGCAGGCAATGATTTTCAGCGTTTCCTGAGAAAGACCGGATTTTTTCATACAGCACTCCCCTTCACCGTCTGCGGCGTAACATTGTTTCCGCCATTATAGCGCGCCATGGGAAAAACTGCAAACTTTTTCTGATGCTTTGTTGCTTTTTCCGGAAAGTCAGGCTATAATGGCAAAAAAGGGGGTGTACGGGATGTTTCTCAGCTTTGTGGTTCCCGTTTACAACGCGGCGCAGTATCTTCCCGAATGTCTGGACTCACTGCTGGCGCAGGATATTTCCGATTACGAGATCATCTGCGTCAACGATGGCTCCAGAGATGCCAGCCCGGAGATTCTGGGGCAGTACGCGGCGGAGCACGGCAATATCCGCGTGATTAACAAGGAGAACGGCGGCGTGGTCTCGGCGCGCAACGCCGGTCTGTCGGCTGCTCAGGGGGATTTTATCTGGTTCGTGGACGCGGACGATTTTCTGCTGCCCAACATTCTTGGCTTCCTCAAAGACAAAGCAGCGGAAACCGCCTGTGACCGGCTGATCGTCGGCGGCTATCAGTTCACCGACCGCCTGACCGACGAGGAGATTGCCCTGTCCCGGCAGATGAAGCTGCCCATAAATTCCCAATGGTATGATTCCGTGGTGTGGAGAAGTCTTCTGCGCCGGGAATTTCTGCTGGAAAACGGCCTGAACTTCCGTTATCCCGAACTGACCCACGGCGAGGACGGGTTATACATGTACGAAGTCGGTCTTTGCGCCCCGAAAAGTGTCGAGATTAAGCTGGCGCTGTATTGTTACCGCGAGCATTCCGGTTCTGCCGAAACGACCGTCAGCCTGGAGAATTACCACAAGAAAATCCGCTCCTACATACGCATTTCGGAAATCCTTCTGGGTTATTACCGTGATGGCCGTCAGGATCCCACCACTGCCGACAAGCTGATGGTCTTTTTATGGTTTACCCTGTATGTAACCGCCTCACTTCCCCGCAAGGATGCCGCCGCCGTATTGCGTCAGCTGCGCCAAAAGGGGCTGTATCCCTTCCACCGTCCCCCGCAGTGTACGCTGACCTATGCCTACATGACCCGTCAGACCGGCTGTGTGGGAACATTTCTGGATTGGCTGTGCCGCCACCTGCACACCCGCTGGGGCTTCTCCCTGATGTGGCTCCTGCAGCGCCCCGTGCAGTGGAAGCGTCTCTTAGCCGCCCGGGCGAAAAACGCCTAGCATATCAGAACCATACATTTTCTGGTTGCATTTTCCCGACAGATGGTGTATAATGCCCTACAGGCATCCGGGTGTGGCCCAGTTGGTAGGGCGCTTGATTTGGGAGTGCCGTGACGGTATCCGGGACAGGGTGAGGCGAAACGCCGCAAAGCCTTGCGACACCTGCGTTTGCGGGATTTCCCCCGGTTGCAGAA
>ERZ791884.1527-NODE-1527-length-15983-cov-4.083689_pt1 | contig 15983 bp, 17 predicted proteins | sample MGYA00509941_ERZ791884 | MGnify/ENA primary metagenome ERZ791884 (study PRJEB30046, sample SAMN00792095) | human gut metagenome | study: EMG produced TPA metagenomics assembly of the A metagenome-wide association study of gut microbiota in type 2... | reverse complement strand
ACTGCGAAAGTTTGTTAATGGAAAGGAAGCCGCCAAAGTTGCCGACGTTATTGCGAAACTTACAGCCGCTCAGGCATTTGCTGCATTTATCCTTCGTGATATCGGACGTCGGCTGATCATATTCATCCGCGACCGCCGGACCGTGATAACCGCACTCATCACCGCGATAGGTCCAGGTGCAGGTGTTGGCCAGCATGATACGTCCCGGAAAAACGGCACCGTCCGTTTCCGTCGGCGTGGACAGTACAAAAGAGGCACTCACCGCGCTCAGTTCGCTGCACTGCTCGATGCGCCAGCGGCTGATCACCTCCTGCTCCGGATCGGCGTCACTGTTTCCGTTGACGAAGTTCACCGCATCCAGAAAACGGGCGTAAACCTTACGCCGGACCACCGTTCCTCCGACCAGACTCTGCAGGTCTTCCGCCATCCCGGTGACCATGCCGTGCAGGTTAGAAACCGTCAGTGTCGGACGGGCAGCACTGCCCTTGCCGTTCAGTTCAAATCCCGTCCCCTGAATGGGGTATACCTGATACTGCCGCCCCTGCCAGATAACCGGCTCACCTTTTTCGTTCTGCTCATTACAGAAAAAATAACGTTCACCACCGACCTCTGTCAGATCGATTTCCCAGAGCACCACCTGGGCTGACTGAGTGAGGCGTGTCGTCTCATGATGTGTTTCCTGTGGAATATCCTGCATCAGAGCCTCCTATGCCACGACCTGTTCAAAATCTGCCGTTATGGTTACCCACAGCGCCCCCACGCTTGCCGACCATTTACGACAAACCACCCTGATCGGTTTCCAGTCATAAGGTGGCGTCCACTGAAATGCACGGACGCCACCGTGCCGTTCCAGAAAGGCTTTTAAAGATGGGTGTTCACATTTACGAACACGTATCGTCACGCTGTAAGTCGACAACTGGTTATTCAGTCCCGCCGCACGACGCTGTTCATAACCATCGCCCAGCTTCACTGTCACCACTTTCGGCTCTGATACCACATTCATATCCGGGCGCACTTTCCAGTGAAACGTCTCCATTACCGATATGCTCCACTTAACCGACCACCATCACGGGCCTGCTGTTGCATAAAGTCCGCTGCCGCTTTTTTCCCGAGGTCATAAACCGCCTTCAGGGCAGCCGGACCTATCTGCCCGTTCGTGCCATCGTTATTGATCTCGATGTTGTACTGCGGGGAAAACATCGCCATACCTGAACCCCCAATATCCGCCACAACCCCCAGCTTACCGTCAGCACCACGACGCAATGGCAGAATGGCTTCAGGTCCCGCTTCCCCCATCACACCCGCGCCTTTTGCAAAAGCAAAAAACGTCGGACGGTTAACCACCGTGCCACTGTAACGACTCAAATCAGCAGACTGATAAATCCCCCCATTGGCATTCAGGGAAAGGCTGCTGAGATCAAATCCCAGTACACTGCCAATCCCTTTTATCGATTTCATCATGGTTGCCTGCGCCAGGATTTTCGCCATATCTGACAGCACAGAAGAGGTGAAGGATTTGAAATTGAGTTTGCCGGTAGTGACAAAAGTTGCCAGGCCATTTCCCATGTTGCTGAAGGCTGACGAGAACACCTGTTCTGCTGTTTCTGCCGTATTATCTGCATCCACGGTAAAATCCTGAAATGCACGCAGGACTCCGTTTTTCCAGTTACCCTGCACAACTTCAAGCTGTTGCCAGTAACGGCGATTCTCATTCAGTTGTCGGTTCAGGCTCTCCGTCAGCGCCTGCTCGGCCTTTCTGTAGTCATCCGTGTTATATGTCCCTTTCTGCTCACTATCCCGCCTCAACTGCTCCAGCTGTTGCTGGTATTTCTGGCGAAGACTCAGTTGTACCTGATATCGCTGTCGCTGCTGATCACCCATACCCACCGTGGCGATATCCAGGTCATGTTGCTGACGCTGAGCGCGCTCTTCTTCAGCCAGTTGACTGGTCAGCTGAATTGTTTTTTTCTTCAGCTCGTTGAGTGCCGTCTGTTTCTGAAGCTCCTGCTGTTTTACATCCAGCAGCGTCAGTGCCTGAATCAGTTCATCTTTACGGGCCAGCACACTCTTTTCATCTGCCGTCAGTTTTTTCCCGTCCAGGTCGCTGATGCGCTGCTGCAGAGCCAGAAGCTGTTTATGCGCTTCTGTCATCCTTTCCGTGGCAATGCCTGCTGACTGTCTGGCAGCAGCAATCTGTCCTTCCACCTGTGCCTGTTGCTGACTGTACTGCAGCAATAACCGGGTGGCCTCATCATTACGGGTTTCACGTGTTTTTTTCTTACCGGATGCCAGGGCTTTCTCGTAACGTTCATTTTCACGTTGTATCGCCGCATCCCTGACAGCCTGATCGGCGTACTGCATGGCATTAATACGCGCAATTTCACGCTGATGTCGTGCTGCTTCCGTTTCATTCATCCGGTTCAGTGCAGCATTTTCAGCATTACGGCGTTTCTGTTGCTCCTGATAATTCCGCTCTGCCTGCTCTTTTGCATCCTGCAAATCCTTCTGGCGTTTTTTCTCCTGAAGATCGTTAAGACGCTGCTGATCGTATTCAACCTGAGAAGATGATGCCGTCCAGGGGAGTCTTTTCGCCCGCGACACTTTCTCCTGTAAAGCGGCAATCTGTTCATCCAGCGAGTCTTCACGACCAATATTCATGGCCGCATCCCAGAAACGACTCCACAAATCAGACAGATACTTCAGCGTACTGCCAAGCGCATTGAGGTTATTATCAATATCCGCAGTACGCCGACCGGTTTCCTCTGCCAGTGCAGACATGGCTATCCGTGCAGCATCACTGGACCGCCCCTGCTCCCCAAGGACGCGTATCTGCTCAAGCTGAGTGGCAGTAAGAAAATGCAGCTCATTGTCCAGAGCCTTCGCGGCATTTACAGGATCATCCTTCAGCCGCTTAAACTGATTTATGGTATCGCTGACCGACTGGCCAACCGATCGCTCCATCTGTGCGGCAGCTCTCGCCACCATACCGATATCGTTTCCACGAAATGCACCACTCCCCACCACCTGAGCCAGCGCACCGGCTGCAGCATGTTGCGTGATACCATTCCCGGAAATAGCACGACTGAGCGTCCACAGCTGCCCGGCAGTGACTCCGGCATAATGCCCCGTCAGCGACAACTGGCGGTTAAATTCTTCCCCCTCCTTCTGACCGTCATACCAGGCTTTACCCAGACCATAGACGGCCGCGGCAATACCGCCAATAACCCCGCCAAGCATCATGCCTTTCTGTGACATTAGTGTGTCTATCCATCCGGCACGGTTAGCCAGCGTTATCCCGGATCCCCTCAGCGCCCCTAAATTGCCGCGGGCCAGTTCACCTATCAGAACGCCTATCTCCTGGCGGGCTGCTGCACTTTTCAGACCCAGCGAATGCGTGGCTTTTCCTGCCTGCTCCATTTTGCGGATATACACTTCTGCAGCACTGCTTACCCCCAGCTGGGCTGCCTTAGCACGAAGAAACTCAGAAGATGAAAGATTCAGGCGGGTTGCCTGCTCTTTAAGCTGACGGATAAACGCCACTTTCTGTCGGGTAGCCTCTTCCTCAGCCTGTGTAAGAACACGGGTTTTCGCAGTAACCTCAGAAATCAGCGCCAGATAATCCTGCTGACCAATCCCGCCACTGTTTCTGGCCTGTCGGATCTGCTGCTGAATACGCTGTAATTCCTGCAGCCCCGCACTGGCCTGTTTCACACTGTCAATCTGACGATAAAACGCAGCAGCCGCTTTATCCTGAGCCTCCGCCAGAGCCATGGCCTGCGCCTGTTCCTCGCGCATTTTCTGGCTCAGTGCCTCCATGCGCTGGCGGGTTTTCTCCACCTCGCGGGCCATGCGTTCATGAGCCTGTGCGTTCTTCTCCACCGTCTGCGCATGGACGGATGCGGCTGTTGCAGCCGAAGAAGCTGCCTGCGTTGTCTGCCGGGCGGCCTGAGTCTGACGCTCCATAAAACGCTGCATACGGGCAGAAGACCGTTCTGCATCGCTGGCTGCACCATTCAGAAGGTTTTTGATACGGGGAATTTCATTTTTAAACTCTGCCGCATCAATCCCCAAATCAATGACCAGGTTGGCTATCTGGTCCATAACGCACACCTCCGGAAATACCTTCCCCAAGATGCATCAGTTCTTCGTCCGTTCGCTCCGGTATCCCGTTCTCTTCCGGTAAAAGGCTGAAATCAGCCACCGCAGCATCACTGCTGCCGGACACCATTCTCACGATCAATGCCTTCAGCGAGGCAAACTGCGCATCCATCCACACATCACTGAAGCTCTGCATCCGGAAATAATCGCCCCACTCACCAAGCTCAGTGGCCGACATTTCCGACAGCATCCGCCGCCAGTCTGCCCGCCGGAACTCCCGGGCAAGCCGCATGACAAACTGCATTTCCCGCGTCAGGACTTTTCCGGCGTCAGCGCCTCATGCTCATCATCCACAGCATTATCAATGGCCCCCATACCGCTCAGCGACAGAACCATCTCCGCCCCCGCACCCAGGGCATCATACGACCATGTTGTAATAACGGATGCGCAAAGCGTCTCTACATCCTTAGACTGATCCGCATTCCACAGTGAGCGGGAAACCAGCCAGGCATTGATATCCATCCCCATCCGCAGAAAAGCAATCTGTCGTTCAGCCTCCGGCAGTTCTCCCTCCCCGGCATCAAACTTTGCCGTTCGCTGCTGAACAAACGTCAGATATTCAATTCTCTGCAGCCCGGACAGCTCACTGAGCACCACGGACTGTTTTTCATAATTAAACGTGTCCTGTTTCAGAAACATCATGTTCTCCACCTGCAAAAAAGCCCCGCATAACCGGGGCAAATGATGAGTATCGTCCTGTTAACCTGCTGCGCTGACAGGCACCGCAGTCACAGCCACAAAATTCCCGTCAGCGGTCATGCCCACAATGCTGACACTGCCCTGCTTCACGCCTTTTACCGTGGCCACAAGTCCGTTCAGGGTAACCGTGGCAGTCTGTGGATCTGACGAATGCACACTGATCGCTTTGTCACTGGCTCCGTCAGGTTTTACTGTAAAGGTCAGCGTGGTGGTTGCTCCCACTTTTACACTGGCAGACGCCGGTGATACTGTCAGCCCGGTAACGCTCACGGTTTCAGTGCCTTCCTCTGCCAGATACGGACGCCCCACACCGCTGATTTTCACAGTGCGGGTCATCACGTCTTTTGAGGCAATGGTTTTACCCAGTGAGCTCAGCCAGCCACGGAAAACATCAACAGTGCCGTTGGGATATTTGATACGAAACGCGCAGACTTCACCGGAGTCGAACAACTGAACCAGTTTTTTCTGCCCGCTGTCACCCGGACGCCAGGCCAGCGTCGCCGAAGTATCACCAACGGATTTCTGCCCCTGGGTTGTCGTTTTCCAGTCTGCATCTTCATCATCGAGATAAGTGTCATCTTCTGCATCAGCGGTCATTTCGCCAGGTTGCAGATCCTTCACCATCGCAAGACGCAGCCAGTCAGTGTCCGACAAAGGGTTCGCAAACGCATCGCCGTTGCCGGTATACATCCAGAACGTCGTCCCCGCACCTTTCGTCTTTGCCAGTGGATTTGGTGTGGTCATTACCACCTCCTTAATTCGTGTACGTGATCTGGTACGTGATTTCCGCCATCGCCCAGGTGGCCATCTCATTATCACGTTGATAGTTAAAACCGAGTGGGATCAGGGTGTCGATGAGTCCGGAAAGTGCCGGTATATCATTCAGGGCAGGGAAAATGGTGCTCTCTATCCACATATCCAGCTCTGAATCCGGTGCCTGTGCCCGGATGAAGACGGCAATATGCAGAACAGCCTGCCAGTCATCTTCATCCGTCATTTTTCCGGTGTACTGAGCATCACTCAGCCACACCGCCACGGCAGGCAGTTCCTGCGCATCAATAAATGCCGGAAGCCCGTCAAAAAACGTGGCGCTGTCTCCACACTGTTCCCGAAGGCGTGCCAGTACGGCCTGGCGGATTTGTGTATGTCGGTTCATCGGGTCAGCCATAACCTCAGTTGTTGTTTCAGTGCATACCCCAGCTGTTTCGGCATTTCCGCAGCAATGATGTGGTCGCGGGCATCTTCAAATGCCTGTGTCAGCGGTCCGGACAGCGGGATTTTCACCACATCAATGGGGTAACGATTTTTGCCATCAATACGTCGCATCACATGCCAGCGACCATTCGCCAGTTGCTGAATAAACGCATCCCGGAAAAGATATTTACCCACCTTCAGCACACTGCCACGGTACTGCAGTTTTCCACCACGCCGGGCCAGTCTGACCCGGGCTGTCCCCAGCTTAATGGCGGGCAGATTGCCCCGGTTAACGCGGATCCTGGCCGTCATTTTTCCTGACGGACTGGCTTTAAACACCCGGACACGCTGACGTACCAGTTTCAGGGGGATCCCTTTCACCTGGTTATCTCCCGCAACGGTATTCCCGGCAACCTGCCGGGTGGCAACCGAGACCGCTTTCTGTGCCACACGGTTTATCGCCCATGCGCTGGCCTGTGGCACCATACGGGTATCAAGGCTGTTCAGATTGCGGATGGCATTCTCAAGCCCCTTCATCCCACACCTCTTTACTCAATAAAGATCATTGGCTTACCGTTAAAACGTTCATGCCGTGTGACCGTCCATTGTTGTCCGTCATAAACAACGCGATCCCCGCGCCGTGGGCGGTATCCCGAAGAAAACACCACCAGAGAGACCGCAGGTCCGGACAGAGCATTCAGCTCTGCCAGTGTTTCTCCCGGGATCACAGTCATATCGACATCATTAATCGAGGCTGTCTTTCCCATCTTTCTGACCGTGATCGCATCCATACGCGCTGCCAGCCGGGAAAAGGGATCAAACATTGAGTTTTACCGGCACTTCTTCTGCACTGGTTCCGGCATCTGCCCATACAACCCCGACCAGCGGATCAGAGCCGCTGTTAGTCAGCTGAACTTTTCCTGACTTCAGATAAACCTTCTTACCCGTTTTCATGTCATCCGTTTTCAGCTTAGGCAGCATAAACACACCTTCGGTTATGCCGTCGCCTGTTTCTCCCTGTGGAATATCGGTCAGCGCCACCGCAAAAACATCACCCACCTGCACCAGATCTCCGCTGCTGATGGCTGCACTAGCAACAATCGCCACCGTTTTTCCTTCTTCTACAAAATTCTTTGCCATAACTGTCTCCGCACAGCCCCGTTCAGGGGCTGATTTCAGGTACAAAAAAAGCCCTTACGGGCCATCAGAGTTGTTGTCTGCGACGTTTACGCCGTACATTTCACCAGGCCGCGGTGATCAACTGGCGCAACACCAGCGTCAATACGCACTTTCGTTGTCACGCCATCCACACTGAAGCCCTCCATCTGATCAATATATGGCGTATCCACACCGTTGAGATAAGCCACTTCAATCGTATCGGAGCCTTTGGACGCAGCCAGGTAGAAGGTGGTCTGGCTGTTATCATCAAGACGAGGCTCTGCAATAACGGTCGCAAAATCTTTCACCGGGTTAATAATACCGGCGTTAATGTCAGCCCCCTTGACACTTGAGGAGCGAATGACCTGGTTAGCAACAGACTCCATCGCCGTCGGTACCAGTACGAACGCAGGACGAATATTCAGATGACGCTCACCCTCTTTCTGAACGCGCATCAACTGGCGGGCTTTATCCAGCGATGCCACGTCCATTGCCGCGCTCTCCAGTACGTTTGCATGTTTCGCTTTATCGAACAGACTTACATTATCTGTGGAGATTTTCGGGTTAGACGTCAGAATGGCATAAACCAGATCGGCAATAGTGGATTTCGCCGCACGGCCCAGCTTCATCGGGACATCGGTCAGCATATTCAGATCATCATTGATAATGGCCTGACGGGTGATACTGAACAGCTCGCCATAGGTCGCCAGTGCAATAGTGGCCTGTTTATCTCCGGTGGTGACGTATTTATATTCTGCCCCTTCACGCACCTGACGCAGAGCACTGAAGCCCCCCATACCCACACGATGGGCAATTTTAAAATCAGACAACTGACCTTTCCGCGTCCACTGTTCATAGGTTTCAGGGGCATCTTCCCAGCCCTGCAGAATGGCTTTGTTCGCAACATCCAGCAGAATATTACCGAAGTCAGACGTACTGTGTGTGAACGCCGCACCGACCATCTGCATCGGGTTATAACTGGAAACACCAATACCACGTTCAGTCAGTGACATACGGGCATATTCACGCAGGGTCATCCCGTTGTAGACATTATCACGTTCAGTTTTTTCAAACCCGGCGCGCGCCATCAGCGCCTGGCGGATCCCGTCCCCCACAAAATTACCGTTACCGGCATAAATATGAGCCGGGGTATTTTTATTGGATGGCGTGGACTCGCGCCCCATCTCGTTCAACAGCTTTTCGCGGGCCTGCTCCAGCGAACATTCAGGATCGGCAAGACACTGAGCCTGCAACGACTGATAACGCCCGCCAAACATGGCAAACAGATCATTAATACCGTTTACACGCGCTTTTTGCTCTGCCAGGACCTGCGCACGGATGCTGTTTTCATCCACCACGGGTGCTGCTGCCTGCACTGGCGTCCGGGAGGCTGCAGGTCCATCATCCTGTACGCGTGGAGCACTGTTGCGTGGCGGAGTAATCATATTTCGAATGGATTCCGGCATCTTTTTAAATTCCTCTGTACGTTTTGACTGAATACATGCCATTGCCTTAACGGCTGGTGTCACCTGATCAGCAAATCCCTGTGCCAGACATTCGGCACCGGACATCCAGGTCTCATCCGCCAGCATGGCAGCAATTTCATCGGTGGTTTTCCCGGTTTTCTGTGCATAAGCGGGTAACAGAACCGCCTCAACTTTATCGAGCAGGTCGGCATAGGTGCGCATGTCCTCCGCATCACCGCCCGTAAAGCCAAATGGTTTATGAATCATCATGAAGGAGTTTTCCGGCATAATGACCGGGTTTCCCACCATCGCAATGACCGACGCCATTGACGCCGCCACACCGTCGACATAAACGGTAATGGACGCACCATGTGTTTTCAGTGCATTAAAAATGGCGATGCCTTCAAAGACATCGCCACCCGGTGAATTAATATGGAGATTAATGTGGGTGATATCGCCCAGTGCATTCAGATCACTGATAAACTGCTTCGCCGTAACACCCCAGAAACCAATCTCGTCATAAATATAAATATCCGCGTCACTCTGGTGACCTGCCTGCATCCTGAACCAGGAATTATTCTTCGGACTGGTCGTCGGTGTGCTGCGGCTCCTGTCGTTTCGTTGCGGCACTGCTGCCTCCTTTATCACTGGCCGGATCGGTATCAAATACCAGATCCAGCTTGCGGTTTTCATCAATTTCGGCCTTGCGCCGACGTTTGACATCATCTGGATTACGACCACCTGCACGTACCCAGTCTGATTCTGTCGCCGCTCCACCACGAATCTGAATTTTCCAGGCCTCAGCCTCCTTAACAGGGTCAATCCACGGCATCACCGGTCCGGAATACACCGCGGTATACAGTGAAGATCGGTCCAGATCGCGGGGTAGCCTGATAACACCGGATACCACAGCCTGTTTCAGCCAGGCACGGTACATCGGGCGGGTGACGGCACCAATAAACCAGTCCTGCAGGATCAGGTAGCCATCAGTAGATTCAACCAGCTCCTGACGCTGGGCGCTGTAAGTGCCGTTATAGTTGCGCGCTGTACTGGAAAAACTCAGACGACTGCCCGCAGCCACGGCACGCAACTGACCATTACGAAAAGTTTCAAGGTTAGGATTGGGGCGATCCGACTTCACCATTCCGATTTCTTCGCCGGGTTTCAGATCGTCGTAAATAATGCCTGGCTGAATGGTAAGCTCGCGTTCATTCTCCTTGCTGTCATTACCATCCGTTTCATAGCTCTGTCCGTCGCCTTTCCGGATGTACATCCCCAGAGCAGCGGCGATCCTTGCTGCAGTCAGCTCAGAATCTTCATACTCTTTCAGAGCACTGAGGCGGATCAGCACACCGGACAACAAAGACGTCCCGCGCATCTGGTGCAGACGGCGAACAAATTTAAGATGCAGCATTCGCTCTGCATCCACTTCTTTGGTTTCCATCTGCCGCCCGGATACGGGACGGCTTTTATACACCAGATATTTTTCGGGACGCCCCCAGTCATCAACAAACACGCCCTGATTCAGCCTGTTGCTCTCATCACTGGTCATGGGAATAAAGTCCGGCTCGAGCGCCTCCAGCCAGAAATGAACACCGGCAGAAGGCGTCAGGCTGTTTATGCGCCCGGAAACCATCTGGGCAAACACCTCACCATCGCGCAGCCAGGTACGCAGCATCAGACGTTCCAGCATCGGACGGGTAAACTGCCCGGTGACCTCCGGACTGACAGACCATTCACTCCATCGGGTACGTATCTCCGCTGCCAGATCACGGGCAATGGCCCCATTGCGTAATACCGGATGTGGCTCGACAATAATCCCGTTTTTCCCCACCACCCGTTCTTCCAGCTTGTCAAATACACCAATGACCAGATCGTGGTTGTTATCAAGGTAACGAGCCTGCTCACGTAACGACACGGCCCCGTACTGGCTTAACTGGTCGGCAGTTCGGTTCTCCCGTCGGGCTTTGTGTGTCCGCGTCGTTTTTACGGCCTCATAAGCCTGGATCACCGCACGGGAACGCAGCCTTGCCGCTTTCCATCCTGGTGAAAAAACGCCAATCACATCATCAAGAATTGCCATCAGAACCTCGCCAGCCGGTACCCGGGATGCCCCCGTCGTCGTGTAATCAGAGCCGCAAGGCGGCGCTCCCACTCCTGCCGCCCCTGCCGGATCTCAGATAAGTTTTCCATGGTCATCTGCTGACCATTAAAAGTGACGGATTTTCCGTCCAGCACCGCCATTTCAGCTTCCGTATAACGCTGAATCATGGCTTCAATATCATTCTGATTCATAACCATCCTCCGGAAGTCAGCCAGGGGTTAACATCGTCAGTTACTGTTTTCTTCCGTTTTTGTTTTTTAACAGGCGTGGATACCGGTTCCGGTGAGGGTGACGGTTCGGTACTGTCCGGGACACACTCCAGCCAGGTTTCCCGGCTCGCCCACTCCGGTGCATCCGGCCAGCGGATCTTTTCGTATCCATGCAGAATGACCAGAGCCTCGGCATACACCATCAGGTCAAAAGCTTCGTTGGCACCGCGACCCGGCTTACTCCATTTCCCGTCACTGCTCCGCTCTTCATACGTCAGTTCGTCGTAAAACCAGCTCCCCAGCCAGTCAGGGAAATGCACATAGCCGGGACCTGGCGAGTCACGCCATAACGCGTTATTCACCCGGTCTTTCAGGGCATCCGTCTGAAGAAGCCAGAGCGGCACATCACCTGCGGCCTGCGCCCGTCGGCCCGTTCGTCCGGTGTTATCAGGGAATGTACGGGTGATCAGTTTTGCTCGCCGGATGCTGTCGCCCTTAAACAGGTAAATACGTTTACCAAGGCCATCACGACGGCAACGACGCCAGAATTTATAGGCATTATCAGTGACCCCGTCTTCACCGCCGGAGTCCACCGCCATTGCCATCAGTCGCATTTGTTGAGAAGGGTCGGAGGCCAGCGGCCAGCTTTTATGAAAAACATCCGTCAGCAGGACATCCCAGTCTTCCGGATAGCTGGCCGGATCAATTCGCTGGCTCTCCCCGTCGCTGTCACCGCGCAATGACTGCGTGATGTTGTAACGATCAATAATCCAGCGTTCGCCACGGCTGCCATAGCCCGTTACCTGAACCACAAAACGGCGATGACGTCCCGCCTGCACATCCACTGTCGCCACAAGGAAATTAACGCCATCCGGCACACTGCGGGAAGGAACTGGCTCTGCCCGCTGCTCAAGCAATTCACTTTTTCGTTGCTCCATGCTGGCGCGGGGAAGATAAGGTAATCCCCAGTCGGTATTGATAACCGTCTTGAGTGTCTCTTCACTTCCGGTTGTCTCGTATTCCTGTTCTGCAGTAAGCAGTTTGTAAACGAGTTGCGAGAGTGTCTGATAAGCAGCTGCCGGACCCTCCATCCAGAATGACGCAATACGTGAACGCCGGGGATCACCATAACGACTGCCATCTGCATTGATGGATTCACCATCCCGTAACCAGACCCCACGTCCGTTCAGCTCGCGTTTTTGTTCAGGCAAAATCCGTCCTGAACAGGAAGGACACTGAATATAAGCCGCCTCACTTGCCAGCACAGGATCGGCAATATCACGGAAACCAGCAACCACATCGCCGCAGGGCTGAAAATACTCACCACAGTGTGGACAGGGCCAGTACCAGCGACGGCGATCGCCACGGTTATAGAGCGACAGGATCCCCGTGGTTGGTGGAGCCTCATGCGGTGAAGTCCGTCGCCATTTCACATCCTTCACATCCCTGCCGGGGGAACTCTCCACAAGCGTCATACCACTGGACATAAATGTGGTGGTACGTTTTGAGGCAAGAGAGAAGGCATCCCCCTCACCATCAATATCTTCCGGAAAACGGTCATAATCCGTCAGCGCCACGCATTTATAATCTGATGAAGACATGATATTGACTGACGGCCAGCCGATTTTCAGGTAGTTGCCAGCAAGGAATGTTCTGTCATAAACGTTGTTGTCATTTTTGTTCGGACTCAGGCGACTGACCACTTCCGGGCTGACGCGAAACGTTCTGGCGAGTCGTTTTTTGGAGTGTTCGCGGGCTTTTTCCTCCGTCATCTGAATGATCAGCATATCAGCAGGATCGCAAATCACGTTGTAAATCACCCAGCCGTCAATCAGGCCGATAGTCTTGCCGGTTCGTGCCGGGCCAACAAATATCACTGCGTCGTATTCACGCGAGGCCAGGCAGTTCATAGGCTCAATAACATACGGTGCCACCAGCGGATCCCACGGGACTGAGTTCCCTGCCCCCATGGGCACCCGCATATACTGAGCAACGGCATCAGCAACCCGCATTCGTCTCGGTGCGCGAAGGATATAACCTGAATCGGTTCGTGCTGCCTTTGCGGTTTCCTGATTCAGCATTACTCCTCCTGCTGTAATTCCTCCTCATCATCCGCACCTGCTTCAGTCACCCGCAGGGCTATCTGATCGCGCAGATCATCAATAATGGACTGAACACGGCTCACAGCGGCAGGCTGCAGACCGCAGTCACGTTCAAGAATATCCGGTAATGTCTCCAGCACCTGCACGACCGCTTTTGCCCAGATGGCAAACTCCCGTCTGACATCACTGGCCGGAATGAGTTGTGCCGTTTCCTGTTCGAACTTAAGACGCTCACGTTCAGACTGATACCAGGCTTTGCGCTCATGCGCGTCCATTTCGCCTTCTGCAACCGGCGGTGTTAATGCCAGAAATGCCGACACAATATCAACCACCCGATAAAGCTTGAGGTTGCTTTCATGCCCCCCTGCAACGGGTAGATTTTGCAGCCTTGCCGCAGCAGTCTGGCGATGTACACCTGACAATGCCGCCAGTTGACTGATATTCAGCGTCAGATTTTTTAACTCTCGATCCATACCCGCTCCAGAATGTTTTAAACATGCATCTTGCGAACAACTTTAGGCAAACGGTGTTAGTGATGAACAAAAAACAATCAGAATCGACACCATAAAAATAAAACCACTGTAATATCAATCAATTACAGTAGTGGTGATGACGAATAAAATTTCAAAAACTAGCCTTTTTCCGCGACGCTCCCGCCCCGTGGCAGGGCCCCCCACTGGGAGGACCCGACAGCCTGACAACCGTGACGAGCATCTGTAACAGAGCTTTACATAATGGCATGGGGATAATTCAGAAGGACATCACAGCATGCCCACACAAATTAGTGTGAGTGTCCTGTTTCTTACTACGCGCAGGACTGACGAGCATGAGGGGAAAATACGAGAACCGAAATGCCTTATCTTCAGAAATGCAGCCGGCATCCGAACTGGACGATATTGTAAATTCACCTAAATACGAGGCATTGCTGTAGTTGAATTGCATTGCTGTATTAGCCTGACAGTGACAGAATACGATATTGACTCTGTCACTTGTGAAATGGTCAGAATGGTTAGCAGTTATGGTGATCAGTCAACCACCAGGGAATAATCCTTCGTATTCTTATCGTGCTTTACTAACGCGGCCTCAATTGCCCTGAATGCTTCCAGAGACACTTGATGTTCTATACATGCAATTACAACATCCGGGTAACCCATCGAAATGGTGCTATTAAGCATAGTTTTTACACGAACCTGCTCCTGGGAGGGGGCATCAGTGTATTGATCTTTATGCATTTTGTCGCTCCATGCGTTTGCTCTTCACTTACGGCTAAAAATATAACGTCAAATCACTCAGCATGAAAGAGTTAAAGATTCAGCGCGTTTCCCTTACATAATCTGTCGTTTGTATTCTCTTCAGGCATACCGGAAAGACTAGGTATTGTCACACAACCAATACCATCGACAATCGAGATTTATACCTATTCGGTAATGTTTAAATATAACAAAACCCCGTAAAAACGAGGTTTATGGGTAATTTGTATTGTTGAATAGCATCTGATGAGAAATTGATGCTAATACTATAAACATGCTAGATTAAATCAATCTTGATATCATAGCTTTCAAGACCAGTCATTTTTTCCCGTGCAGTAAACTGGATACTGGTAACTTCTTTCCCGGTCTTTTTCTTAAGCTCAATGATTTTTTTTGTTATATATTCAGAAATATCTGCTTCTGTTTTTGTTTTTAACTCTTCAATGTTCATCATTTCCTCTTTTAGTCTGTTATGACTGTCCTGGTACACAGTAGTGTCAATTATATGGAGCAAACGTATAAAAGATAAGATGAAACATCGCAATAATCAACATACGACGGTCTAAATTTCACACAAACAGATATAGATGATTATCATTTATTATCAATGCATTAGAATCAAATCAATTCAAGAGTCTCATTGCTGCTTCCAGAATTTCTTCTGAAGTTACATGTCGATCCGCTGCTACATAAATGACTTTATGATCTCCGGTCAGAGATGGAAACCCTGCGGCCATTACAGTAAGGTGTGTTTTTTCGCCATTTGGATATTCACGCATGATGGTGTTAACTCCAGTCATCGCTGGCATTACCACTGCTGGTTCAGAGTTAAAAAAACTATGATTTTTTTCATGATGTTACCGTAGTATGTGAGTATCCATCGAATAGACACCAAGCAAAAAAGCTCCCGAAGGAGCCTTCATTTTCACTTTTTTAAATCCAACGACAGACGGCTGGCATTTAAGTATTGTGAAATATTATCAAATGTAATCATCATTGATTTACAAAAGATACATTTTGCCCCGAAAGGATTCATGTCAGAAACATCAAAAGATGATGTTCTATACTGGGAACCATGACAACACGGGCATCTAAAGTGAATATGGTTTGTAATATTGTCTACCTCAAAGCGCCACTACATGAACAGCGGCAGGACCTTTAGGTCCGTTCTCAATACCAAATTCAACTTCCTGATTCTCAGTTAATGTTTTGAAATCGTTGCTCTGAATTGCTGAGAAATGGACAAACACATCTTTGCTGCCATCTTTCGGCGTGATGAAACCAAAACCTTTTTCAGGGTTAAACCATTTCACTAAACCAGTCATTTTGTTAGACATAATTATTACCTTTTGAAGAAATTAGCCCTTGGGCAGAATGGTCCGAAAAAAAATATCAGAGAGAAAAACCAACAAGGAAATCTCAAGAGGTACAAATAATAAAATTATAACAATGACTGCTTCAGATAAATTTGTAACAAACCAGAACACCATTAACGCATGATTAACCACCCATAGCAAGGATTACTTTTGTAAAGAAAAACACAGCAATGAAAGAATGGCTTTATTTATTAATAAAACGCGTCATTCTGATTAAGACCTTTTATCTTACCCTTAAGATTTCAGAAATTTTGACTCATGGAAGAG
>ERZ791884.1524-NODE-1524-length-16005-cov-8.237116_pt1 | contig 16005 bp, 14 predicted proteins | sample MGYA00509941_ERZ791884 | MGnify/ENA primary metagenome ERZ791884 (study PRJEB30046, sample SAMN00792095) | human gut metagenome | study: EMG produced TPA metagenomics assembly of the A metagenome-wide association study of gut microbiota in type 2... | reverse complement strand
GTCAACGGCTACGCGGCCCTGGAGTACGTCGGCTACAGGCACAACGCTCATAATATTCTCTCTGTTAATAGTCGGAAAAAATAAACACTTGTCCACCCGTAAATGGGGGGATACCTATGTTACCTGGCATCTGCAATCAGACAAGCAGAATTCGCAAATGCAGCGAAAGATTTCGGAATTAAAGGTAAAAAAAGGGAGCCGATTAGCTCCCTGATGATATTAACTGGCTTTTTTAATATGCGGAAGGTCGAACGCTTTGCGCAGCGCCCGAACAAACGCTTTATCGTGGCAGATAGTTTTGCCAGGGCTGTCAGAAAGTTTCGCCACCGGTTTACCGTTACACTCAACCAACTTAATCACAATATTCAGGGGTTTTACCTGGGGGATATCGCAGGTCAGGCGAGTCCCAATACCAAAACTTAATTGCACGCGGGAAGAGAAGTGGCGGTATAGCTCAACCGCTTTGCGTAAATCCAGATTGTCAGAGAAAACCAGCGTTTTACTCTGTGGATCAATTCCCAGCTTTTCATAATGTGCAATGGCTTTTTCACCCCATTCAACCGGGTCGCCAGAGTCATGACGCAGGCCCTGATACCGACTAGCGAACTCGACACCGAAATCACGCAGGAAAGCATCCATAGTGATGCAGTCGGTTAATGCAATGCCAAGTTGGTCGGGATACTCTTCCAGCCAGGCAGCAAGTGCAGCTCGCTGGCTGTTGGCTAGATCCGGGCTGATTTGCTGATGTGCCTGGAACCATTCGTGTGCCTGTGTTCCCATCGGCGTGAGGGAAAGCCGACGCGCCAGATCGTAGTTGCTGGTGCCCACGAACCAGGATTCCTGTTGCAGACGCTTAACGATGGTTTCTTGTACTTCGCGAGAAAAACGGCGACGGGTGCCAAAATCCATAAGATGGAAGCGCGACATATCAAGGCCGGCGGTTAACGCCGAGAAGTCGACTAATTTGCTTTCCAGCGTGTCGAGGGCTTGCGCAACGTCGGCCTGCGGTGAGCGATAGCGATGTACCATTTCACTGATAACCGCCAGCAAAGGAACTTCCCAGAGGATGACTTCACGCCACGGGCCGCTTAAACGAATATCCAGCTTGCCATTATCGTTGGATACGGTGACTTGTTCCGGGTTAAAGCGGAACTCGCGTAACCAGTTAAGATAGTCGGCCTTAAAGAAAGGCAGGGCAGAGAGCCACTGATATTCATCATCCTGCAGGCGCAGGTGCTGCATCGCCTGAATCTGTTCACGAATAGCATCGGCATAAATACCCAGCAGATCGTCACCTCGGCAACGAAACTCCGCCGCGACATGCACATCGTAATAGTGATGAAACACGGCTTGCTGCATATGCAACTTATAAGCATCTGTATCCAGCAACGAGTGCAGAACAGGAGAAGCGAATTGTGTCATAGGTGCGCAGTAGCGTCCTCGTACAGGAGCGTTTAGTACAATAAACATCTTCAGGAACTGCTGGAGTATACCTTGTTTCGCAATTTATTGAACCCCGATCACACCATATGCCACCTTTCTGGTCGATGGCATTACGCGGTGTATGTTATAAAAATGTAGCAATAAAGGCGTTTGTACCTGAAAAGATGAAGATTCTGCATAGCGCGATTTACGCAACAGGAATAGACTGAACACCAGACTCTATAAAAGATGCTAAAGGTTATTTATGACTCAACAGCCACAAGCCAAATACCGTCACGATTATCGTGCGCCGGATTACCAGATTACTGATATTGACTTGACCTTTGACCTCGACGCGCAAAAGACGGTCGTTACCGCGGTCAGCCAGGCTGTCCGTCATGGTGCATCAGATGCTCCGCTTCGTCTCAACGGCGAAGACCTCAAACTGGTTTCTGTTCATATTAATGATGAGCCGTGGACCGCCTGGAAAGAAGAAGAGGGCGCACTGGTCATCAGTAATTTGCCGGAGCGTTTTACGCTTAAGATCATTAATGAAATAAGCCCGGCGGCGAATACGGCGCTGGAAGGGCTTTATCAGTCAGGCGATGCGCTTTGCACCCAGTGTGAAGCCGAAGGTTTCCGCCATATTACGTATTATCTCGACCGCCCGGACGTGCTGGCGCGTTTTACCACCAAAATTATTGCCGATAAAACCAAATATCCCTTCCTGCTTTCCAACGGTAACCGCGTTGCGCAAGGTGAACTGGAAAACGGACGCCATTGGGTACAGTGGCAGGACCCGTTCCCGAAACCGTGCTACCTGTTTGCGCTGGTGGCAGGCGACTTTGATGTACTGCGCGATACCTTTACCACGCGTTCTGGTCGCGAAGTAGCACTGGAGCTGTACGTCGATCGCGGCAACCTTGATCGCGCGCCGTGGGCGATGACCTCGCTGAAAAACTCAATGAAATGGGATGAAGAACGCTTCGGCCTGGAGTATGACCTCGACATCTATATGATCGTCGCGGTGGATTTCTTCAATATGGGCGCAATGGAGAATAAGGGGCTGAATATCTTTAACTCCAAATATGTGCTGGCCCGCACCGACACCGCCACCGACAAAGATTACCTCGATATTGAACGCGTTATCGGCCATGAATATTTCCATAACTGGACCGGTAACCGAGTCACCTGCCGCGACTGGTTCCAGCTCAGCCTGAAAGAAGGTTTAACCGTCTTCCGCGATCAGGAATTCAGCTCTGACCTTGGTTCCCGCGCGGTAAACCGTATCAATAATGTGCGCACCATGCGCGGATTGCAGTTTGCGGAAGACGCCAGCCCGATGGCGCACCCGATCCGCCCGGATATGGTCATTGAGATGAACAACTTCTACACCCTGACCGTTTACGAGAAGGGCGCGGAAGTGATTCGCATGATCCACACCCTGCTGGGCGAAGAAAACTTCCAGAAAGGGATGCAACTCTATTTCGAGCGCCATGATGGCAGCGCGGCAACCTGCGACGACTTTGTGCAGGCGATGGAAGATGCGTCGAATGTCGATCTCTCCCATTTCCGCCGTTGGTACAGCCAGTCCGGCACGCCGATTGTGACCGTCAAAGACGACTACAATCCGGAAACCGAGCAGTACACCCTGACCATCAGCCAGCGCACGCCAGCCACGCCGGATCAGGCAGAAAAACAGCCGCTGCATATTCCATTTGCCATCGAATTGTATGACAACGAAGGCAAAGTGATCCCGTTGCAGAAAGGCGGTCATCCGGTGAATTCCGTGCTGAACGTCACCCAGGCGGAACAGACCTTTGTTTTTGATAATGTCTACTTCCAGCCGGTGCCTGCGCTGCTATGCGAATTCTCTGCGCCAGTGAAACTGGAATATAAGTGGAGCGATCAGCAACTGACCTTCCTGATGCGTCATGCGCGTAATGATTTCTCCCGTTGGGATGCGGCGCAAAGTTTGCTGGCAACCTACATCAAGCTGAACGTCGCCCGTCATCAGCAAGGGCAGCCGCTGTCTCTGCCGGTACATGTGGCTGACGCTTTCCGCGCGGTGCTGCTCGATGAGAAGATTGATCCGGCGCTGGCGGCAGAAATCCTGACGCTGCCTTCTGTCAATGAAATGGCTGAACTGTTCGATATCATCGACCCGATTGCTATTGCCGAAGTACGCGAAGCACTCACTCGTACTCTGGCGACTGAACTGGCGGATGAGCTGCTGGCTATTTACAACGCGAATTACCAGAGCGAGTACCGTGTTGAGCATGAAGATATTGCAAAACGCACTCTGCGTAATGCCTGCCTGCGCTTCCTTGCTTTTGGTGAAACGCATCTGGCTGACGTGCTGGTGAGCAAGCAATACCATGAAGCAAACAATATGACCGATGCGCTGGCAGCGCTTTCTGCGGCGGTTGCTGCACAGCTGCCTTGCCGTGACGCGCTGATGCAGGAGTACGACGATAAGTGGCATCAGGACGGTCTGGTGATGGATAAATGGTTTATCCTGCAAGCCACCAGCCCGGCGGCGAATGTGCTGGAGACGGTGCGTGGTCTGTTGCAGCATCGCTCATTTACCATGAGCAACCCGAACCGTATTCGTTCGTTGATTGGTGCGTTTGCGGGCAGCAACCCGGCAGCGTTCCATGCCGAAGATGGCAGCGGTTACCAGTTCCTGGTGGAAATGCTTACCGACCTCAACAGCCGTAACCCGCAGGTAGCTTCACGTCTGATTGAACCGCTGATTCGCCTGAAACGTTATGATGCCAAACGTCAGGAGAAAATGCGCGCGGCGCTGGAACAGTTGAAAGGGCTGGAAAATCTCTCTGGCGATCTGTACGAGAAGATCACCAAAGCACTGGCTTGATACTTTTGAGCCAAAATGCCTGATGCGACGCTTGACGCGTCTTATCAGGCCTACAACTCCGTTGAAATTGCTGGTTTTGTAGGCTGGATAAGGCGTTCACGCCGCATCCGGCAGCCGTGCCCAACTGCCTGATGCGATGCTTGACGTGTCTTATCAGGCCTACTAGTCCGTTGAAAATGCTGGTTTTGTGCGCCACATCCGGCATATTAACCATGACGCCGAATCAGTTGTTCAGAATGCCCACGCCGCATTACCCGTTGCAATACTTCCGCTTCCAGCTCCGCTAATCGCACCGACCCTAATCGACGCGGACGGGGGATATCCACTGTCAAATCCAGACCAATTTTTCCCTCTTCAATTAACAACACCCGGTCAGCCATTGCTACCGCTTCGCTCACATCATGCGTCACCAACAGTACGGTAAAGCCGTGCTCCTGCCAAAGTGACACAATCAAATCCTGCATCTCGAGTCGCGTTAAGGCGTCCAGTGCCCCGAGCGGTTCATCAAGCAACAATAAACCCGGTCGATGAATCAACGCTCTTGCCAGCGCCACTCGCTGTTTCTGCCCGCCTGAAAGTGCGGCAGGCCATTCCCCGGCGCGATTCTCCAGTCCTACCGCAGCCAACGCCCGACGCGCGGCATCGCGCCACTGGCCTTTAAGGCCTAACCCAACGTTATCAATCACCGATTTCCACGGTAGCAGACGCGCATCCTGAAACATCATTCGCGTGTCTTCCTGAATTTCAGCCAGCGGTGTGGTGCCCGCTAACACATCGCCTGCGGTTGGCGTTTCCAGACCTGCCAGCAGGCGCAGCAGGGTACTTTTGCCACCACCGCTGCGGCCCACCACCGCCACAAACTGACCTGCCGGAATATGTAAATCCAGTTGGTTCAGGACGATATTTTCCGCGTAATGTTTGCTTACTGCATTGAGCAACAATGGTGTGCCCTGGTTCAGACGAGCAGTATTCATACCGTGGCCTCCTTCAAATGATAAGCCGGGTTCCAGCGCAACCAGAGGCGCTCTAACAGCTGCGCGCTGACGTCAGCAAGTTTGCCGAGCAGGGCGTAAAGAATAATAGCGACTACCACCACGTCCGTTTGCAAAAACTCCCGCGCATTCATCGCCAGATAACCAATGCCTGAATTGGCAGAAATGGTTTCGGCAACAATCAGCGTCAGCCACATCAGGCCCAACGCAAAACGCACGCCGACCATAATTGAGGGCAGGGCACCAGGCAGGATCACATGGATAAACAGCGGTATGCCGGATAATCCATAGCTACGCGCCATTTCCACCAGACCGCGATCGATATTACGGATGCCATGCCAGGTGTTGATATAAATGGGGAATAGCGTGCCGAGCGCCACCAGAAAGATTTTTGCGGATTCATCAATGCCAAACCACAAAATCACCAGCGGGATCAGCGCCAGATGCGGTACGTTGCGCAACATCTGAATTGAGGTATCCAGCAGCCGTTCTCCCCAGCGAGATAGCCCGCTAATCAGTCCCAAAATCAACCCCAGCGATCCGCCAATTGAAAAGCCAATCAGCGCCCGCCAGGAACTGATCGCCAGATGCTGCCACAGTTCGCCGCTGGCGGAGAGCGTCCAGAACGCCGTCACCACCCCTTCCGGTGAGGGCAAAATACGCGTCGACAGCCAGCCAACTGAGGAGGCCAGTTGCCACACCGCCACGATGCCCACCGGTAAAAACCAGGGGGCAACGCGCAATAACCACTTCTTCACTGGCGTTGCCATTATTTCTTCCTTAGCTTTGCGCGACTTTACGGGGGATAAAATCATTCGCCACCGCTTCGCCTTGCGGATTCAGCGGCTGCGGCTGGGGAATTTCCGGAATGGCGACATCCAGATGTGGGAACAGCAACTCGCCGACCCGATACGCTTCTTCCAGATGCGGATAGCCCGAAAGCACAAAGCTGTCGATGCCAAGCGCGGCGTATTCGTTGATTCGCGCAGCGACCGTAGGACCATCGCCCACCAGCGCCGTTCCGGCACCGCCGCGCACTAAGCCAACGCCCGCCCATAAATTGGGGCTGATCTCCAGATTGTCGCGCTTGCCGTTATGTAACGCCGCCATTCGCTGTTGTCCTACGGAATCCGTCCGGGCGAATGCGGCCTGTGCTTTGGCGATAGTTTCATCATCAAGATGCGAGATTAACCGCTCGGCGGCCTGCCACGCTTCGTCGTTAGTTTCACGCACAATCACATGCAGACGAATACCGAAACGAATTTTGCGTCCATGCGCGGCAGCTTTCGCCCGCACTTGTTCGATCTTCTCTTTTACTAGTTCTGGCGGTTCGCCCCAGGTGAGGTAGAGATCAACTTGTTCTGCCGCCAGCTCCTGGGCGACGTCTGACGATCCGCCAAAGTAAAGCGGAGGATAAGGCTGTTGAATCGGCGGGAAGAGCAGTTTTGCTCCGCGCACATGAATATGTTTACCGTTGAAATTGACGGTTTCCCCCAGCAATAAGCGCCGCCAGACCTGGGTAAATTCCGCCGAGGCTTCGTAGCGCTCGCTATGATCAAGGAACACGCCGTCGCCTGCCAGCTCTTGTGGATCGCTGCCTGTGACCAGATTAAACAACGCACGACCATTTGAGAGACGGTCAAGCGTGGCGGCCTGGCGAGCGGCAACGGTAGGTGAGGTTACGCTGGGGCGCAGGGCGACAAGAAACTTCAGCCGCTGCGTCACCGGGATCATCGACGCCGCCACCAGCCACGCATCTTCACACGATCGCCCCGTTGGGATCAGCACACCGGTATAGCCCAGACGATCCGCCGCTTGCGCAATTTGTTGCAGATAGCCGTGATCAACCGGGCGTGAACCTTCTTCCGTTCCAAGATAATGCCCGTCACCATGGGTCGGTAAAAACCAGAACATATTCAGACTCATAATTGTTTTCCTTCCAGTTGAGTGGGCTGCCAGATGCGCTGGCGAATATCGACTTTTTTCGGCACCAGACGATTTTCATAAAACAGATCTGCCGTTTGCTGCTGTAAGGCGGCAACCTCGGCGTTAACCGGTTTGATGGTGGTAGGAGGGCGATGATCTAAGTAAGAGGCAATCACCGGTGCCGGTAAGCCCATCGTTTTTGCCAGTAAAGCGATGCTTTGCTCGCGCTGGCTGCGGGTTAACGCATCGGCCTCACTAAAGGTTGCGAGTACGCCCTGAATAAAAGCGCCGTTTTTTTCTGCATAGGGACGAGCTGCCAGATAAAACGATCCAGTTTGATTGAGATCGGTGCCGTCTTTCAGCACCCGCAGCCGCCCTGTAATAATGCAGCAGAGTAGTAGGGATCCCAGATAGCCCAGGCGTCAACGTTACCTTGCTGGAACGCGGCGCGGGCATCAGCGGGCGTCAGGTAAGTGGGTTGGATATCGGTAAACTTAAGTCCGGCCTGACGCAGTGCACGCAGTAAAAGGTTGTGTGAACTGGAACCTTTCTGAAAGGCAACTTTGTGACCTTTAAGATCGGCTACGGTTTTGATCGGGCTGTTTTCTGCCACCAGAATCACTTCGGCTTTGGGCTTCGGTGGCTCGACGCCCACATATACCAAATCAGCCCCGGCAGCCTGGGCAAAGATTGGCGGAATATCCCCGGTACTGCCGAGATCAATACTGCCAACGTTTAACGCTTCCAACATTTGCGGACCCGCGGGGAACTCCACCCAGGAGATTTTTGATTGCGGATAGCGTTTTTCCAGTAACTGGTGGCTTTTTGCCAGTACCATACCAATACTGCCTTTCTGATAGCCTATACGTAACGCTTCAGGCGAGGATTCTGCAGCAACCGCAATCGTAGAGACGCTAAGCAATCCCACCAGCGCCAGTTTAATGATGTTACGCATGGGCATTACCTCGCAGAGACAGAAGGTCAGGAACCTGAACATCGCGGCGGTGCAATGCCTGCCAGAAAGTTTCTAGCGCGGTATCAAGACGGGTTTGCAGATTTGGCGTGAACTGGGGTCTGTGATGGTAATCAATTACTTGTGAGTCATCGGCAAACACGCCGTGCAGGATCTCCTGAGCTTTCAGTGCGCTTAAAACTGGTTTAAGGGCATAATCGACCGCCAGCAGATGGGCCACGGTACCGCCCGTCGCCAGCGGTAGCACCACTTTGCCTTGCAAAGCGCGCTCTGGCAGCAGGTCGAGCAGGGTTTTCAGCGCGCCGGAATAGGCGGCTTTATACACAGGTGTAGCGACTATCAGTCCATCAGCCTGTTGCAGCTGTTCGGTGAAGGTCTTGAGTGCCGGACTATCGAAACGAGCATAAAGCAGATCTTCCGGGGCGAAGTTTTGCAGATTCCAGTGATAAACCTCTACATCGAGGCCATTTAGTTTTTCCCGCGCATATTCCAGCAAGGAGCTGGAGCGAGAAGGAAAGCGAGGACTACCCGCCAGGGTGATGACACGCATACTCTCTCCTTATAACCAATTGTTCTTTTTTTGTTAACATTGATAACAATTCGGTCAGTCTGTCGGAGAGACAAGAAAATGCCAAATATAAATTTTGTGTATCTTTTTCTGAAAATAAACTAAAGAAAGGGCTTTATATATCACGCATATTTATTTGTTGGATAGTCATTAGATGTTGAATCAATGAATTACTCGTTCAGTTAATATTTAAATATTCATGAAATCTATAAATTAAAGATTTGTCACTTATTGGATTTAGTATGCTTGATTTAAATGGCGGTCAATTATTGTTATTATTAAGTCTAATGTCATTTAAAGGCATTATCATATTTACGAAGAGATCAGGATGATGACGATGAAAAAAAGTGTATTGACGGCGTTTATAACTGTGGTATGTGCAACGTCCAGCGTTATGGCAGCTGATGATAATGCTATCACGGATGGCAAAGTAACATTTAATGGTAAAGTTATTGCTCCAGCTTGTACCCTGGTAGCTGCGACGAAAGATTCAGTAGTCACATTGCCAAATGTCAGCGCCACCAAGTTGCAAACTAATGGAGCAGTCTCTGGCGTTAAAACTGATGTACCAATTGCCTTAGAAGGCTGTGATGTTACTGTAACTAAAAATGCGACGTTTACCTTTAGTGGTACGGCTGACGGCGTGCAACCTACAGCATTTGCCAACCAGGCTACCACCGATGCAGCGACGAATGTTGCTCTACAAATGTATCTGCCAGATGGTTCTACATCGGTAACTCCCGGTACCGAAACGTCGAATATTCAGTTAGCGGATTCTGCTGAGCAAACAGTGACCTTTAAAGTTGATTATATCGCTACGGGGAAAGCGACTTCTGGTAATGTGAATGCGGTAACAAATTTCCATATTAACTATTATTAATAGAACTCATTAATTGTTTTATTAATTAGTACCCCTCTAGTGTTCTGGAGGGGATATTCATATTTTTTAAGAGTGACTATTTATGAAAACTTGCATAACAAAGGGAATTGTGACCGTAAGTTTAACGGCAATATTACTCAGCTGCTCATCCGCATGGGCGGCAGGTAAAGGCGGGATTGGACTTGCAGCAACACGTCTTGTTTATTCAGAAGGTGAAGAGCAAATTTCACTGGGTGTACGTAACACCAGTCCGGATGTTCCTTATCTTATTCAGTCATGGGTGATGACCCCAGATAATAAAAAATCAGCAGATTTTATTATTACACCACCGCTATTTGTGCTGAATCCGGCTAATGAGAATCTGTTACGCATTATGTACATTGGTGCGCCGTTGGCGAAAGACAGAGAAACCCTTTTCTTCACTAGCGTACGGGCAGTCCCTTCAACAACGAAGCGGGAAGAGGGAAATACCCTGAAGATTGCCACACAAAGCGTCATCAAACTTTTCTGGCGACCAAAAGGTTTAGCGTATCCCTTAGGCGAGGCTCCGGCGAAACTGCGTTGCACTTCGTCAGCTGACATGGTTACGGTCAGTAACCCAACACCTTATTTCATTACCCTGACAGACCTGAAAATAGGTGGAAAAGTAGTTAAAAATCAAATGATTTCCCCCTTTGATAAATACCAATTTTCTCTGCCAAAGGGGGCCAAAAATAGCAGCGTAACGTATCGAACCATCAATGACTACGGGGCGGAAACGCCGCAACTCAACTGTAAATCGTAAGCCGTCTTCAGTTAAGAGAGCGAGATGTATAGAACTCATCGACAACACAGCCTGTTAAGCTCTGGTGGAGTGCCATCGTTTATTGGTGGGCTGGTGGTGTTTGTGTCGGCAGCGTTCAATGCACAAGCTGAAACCTGGTTCGATCCTGCTTTTTTCAAAGATGATCCCTCAATGGTGGCCGATTTGTCTCGTTTCGAAAAAGGACAAAAAATAACGCCAGGGGTTTATCGTGTCGATATTGTTCTGAATCAGACAATTGTAGATACGCGCAACGTCAATTTTGTTGAGATAACGCCAGAGAAGGGGATTGCCGCCTGTTTGACGACTGAAAGCCTGGATGCAATGGGTGTTAATACTGATGCGTTTCCGGCTTTTAAACAACTGGACAAACAAGCGTGTGTGCCATTGGCGGAGATTATTCCGGATGCCAGCGTAACGTTTAATGTGAATAAACTCCGTCTGGAAATTTCAGTACCGCAAATCGCCATCAAAAGTAATGCCCGTGGTTATGTCCCCCCTGAACGTTGGGATGAAGGGATCAACGCGCTATTACTGGGATATTCGTTTAGCGGGGCTAACAGTATTCATAGCAGCGCAGACAGTGATTCTGGCGACAGCTATTTTCTGAATTTAAACAGTGGCGTTAATTTAGGCCCATGGAGATTGCGCAACAATTCAACATGGAGTCGCAGTAGTGGCCAAACCGCAGAATGGAAGAATCTCAGCAGCTATTTGCAGCGGGCGGTTATTCCACTAAAAGGCGAACTGACCGTAGGTGATGATTATACTGCAGGCGATTTTTTCGATAGTGTCAGCTTTCGTGGTGTGCAGCTGGCGTCAGATGACAACATGCTGCCAGACAGCCTGAAAGGGTTTGCGCCTGTGGTGCGTGGTATCGCCAAAAGCAATGCCCAGATAACGATTAAGCAAAATGGTTACACCATTTACCAAACTTATGTATCGCCTGGTGCTTTTGAAATTAGTGATCTCTATTCCACGTCGTCGAGCGGTGATTTGTTAGTTGAAATCAAAGAAGCGGACGGCAGCGTCAATAGCTACAGCGTACCGTTTTCCAGCGTGCCATTACTCCAGCGTCAGGGGCGAATCAAATACGCGGTGACACTGGCGAAATACAGAACCAATAGTAATGAACAGCAGGAGAGCAAATTTGCCCAGGCCACGTTGCAGTGGGGCGGACCGTGGGGAACGACATGGTATGGTGGTGGACAATATGCTGAATATTACCGTGCCGCCATGTTTGGTCTGGGATTTAACCTTGGCGATTTCGGAGCAATTTCGTTCGATGCGACCCAGGCGAAGAGTACGCTGGCAGACCAAAGCGAACATAAAGGTCAGTCATATCGTTTTCTGTATGCCAAAACGCTCAACCAATTGGGCACTAATTTTCAATTGATGGGCTATCGCTATTCGACGTCGGGTTTCTACACCCTTTCCGACACCATGTATAAACATATGGATGGCTACGAATTTAATGACGGTGATGATGAAGATACGCCGATGTGGTCGCGTTATTACAATTTGTTTTACACCAAACGTGGCAAACTGCAGGTCAATATCTCCCAGCAATTAGGCGAGTACGGTTCGTTTTATTTAAGTGGTAGCCAGCAAACTTACTGGCATACCGATCAACAGGATCGGCTATTACAGTTTGGCTACAACACGCAAATTAAAGATCTCTCGCTGGGGGTTTCCTGGAACTACAGTAAGTCCCGTGGTCAACCTGATGCTGATCAGGTGTTTGCACTAAATTTTTCCCTGCCGCTCAATCTGTTGCTCCCCAGAAGTAATGATAGCTATACCAGGAAAAAAAATTACGCCTGGATGACCTCTAACACCAGTATCGATAACGAAGGGCACATTACACAAAACCTGGGTTTAACGGAGACACTACTCGATGACGGTAACCTGAGCTACAGCGTGCAACAGGGATATAACAGCGAGGGGAAAACGGCTAATGGTAGCGCCAGCATGGACTACAAAGGGGCGTTTGCAGATGCCCGAGTGGGCTACAACTACAGCGATAACGGCAGTCAACAACAACTGAACTACGCTCTTTCAGGCAGTTTAGTTGCCCATTCACAGGGCATTACCCTGGGGCAATCGCTGGGGGAAACTAACGTGCTGATTGCAGCACCAGGCGCAGAGAATACTCGTGTGGCGAACAGCACCGGGCTGAAAACTGACTGGCGCGGATATACCGTTGTCCCCTATGCCACTTCTTATCGGGAAAATCGAATCGCACTTGATGCGGCATCGTTAAAACGTAACGTGGATCTTGAAAATGCAGTAGTCAACGTGGTTCCCACCAAAGGGGCGTTGGTTCTGGCGGAGTTCAATGCCCATGCGGGAGCAAGGGTATTAATGAAAACATCAAAGCAGGGTATACCGCTGCGTTTTGGCGCGATAGCGACGCTGGACGGCATACAGACTAATAGCGGCATTATTGATGATGATGGCTCGCTCTATATGTCCGGTTTGCCCGCTCAGGGAGCGATAACTGTACGCTGGGGCGAAGCTCCCGATCAAATTTGTCATATCAGTTACCAGCTTACCGAACAACAAATTAACTCTGCGATTACGCGAATGGATGCCATATGCAGATAATCTTTGGAGAAAAATGCGTGTTATTACTACGACTATTTTTTGCCGCCGTCTTAATGCTATGGTGCGCTCAAACTGCTGCTTATAGCGGGCAGTGTCATACCACTCAGGGGAATCCGTATATTGGCGTCAATTTTGGCGTTAAAACCCTGGAGGAAGAAGAAAATACGGCTGGAGTAGTTAAAGACAAATTTTATCAGTGGAACGAATCGAATGATTATTATGTTTCCTGTGATTGCGATAAAGACAATGTCAGAAGTGGCCGATGGGCATTCGCCGCGGATTCACCGTTAGTCTATTTAGGCGACAACTGGTACAAAATTAATGACTATCTTGCCGCCAAAGTTTTATTGCAGGTTAAAGGCAGTTCTCCTACTGCGGTTCCTTTCGAAAACGTGGGCACAGGGGCAGATACACGATGGCATATTTGCGATCCCGGCGGTCAACGTTTAGGTGGCCAGGGGGCTAGCGGTAATAGCGGTAGCTTTTCCCTGAAAATATTGCAGCCGTTCGTTGGTTCGGTCGTCATTCCTCCTATGGCGCTGGCGCGATTATTTGAATGCTACAACATACCCGCAGGTGATTCCTGCACGACTACAGGTACATCGGTTTTAGTGTATTACCTGTCTGGTACGATCAATTCACTTGGCTCATGTTCCGTCAATGCCGGAGAGACTATCGAGGTCGATCTGGGCGACGTATTTGCGGCTAACTTTCGTGTTGTAGGGCATAAACCCCTTGGGGCCAGAACGGCAGAACTCGCAATTCCAGTCAGGTGTAACACTGGAAACGCGGGGTTAGTTAACGTCAACCTGAGTCTGACGGCAACCACAGACCCCAGCTATCCCCAGGCGATTAAGACGTCACGTCCTGGCGTGGGCGTGGTGGTGACCGATAGCCAGAACAACATTATTTCCCCTGCTGGTGGAACATTACCGCTCTCTATTCCTGATGATGCAGACAGTATCGCGCGAATGAATGTCTATCCAGTCAGCACGACAGGTGTACCACCAGAAACCGGGCGATTTGAAGCCACGGCAACGGTGAGAATAAATTTTGATTAACGCGTGAACGTATGAAGAAAAAAACGATATTTCAGTGCGTTATCTTGTTCTTTAGCATTCTTAACATCCATGTCGGGATGGCTGGGCCTGAACAAGTTAGTATGCATATTTATGGGAATGTGGTCGATCAGGGCTGTGATGTCGCCACCAAAAGTGCATTACAAAATATTCATATTGGTGATTTTAATATCAGTGATTTTCAGGCCGCGAATACCGTAAGCACTGCTGCTGATTTGAATATCGATATCACCGGTTGTGCCGCTGGTATTACTGGCGCGGACGTCCTTTTTAGCGGCGAGGCTGACACCCTTGCGCCGACACTGCTCAAACTAACTGACACAGGCGGAAGCGGTGGTATGGCAACGGGGATTGCCGTGCAAATTCTTGATGCGCAAAGTCAGCAAGAAATCCCGCTCAATCAGGTCCAGCCTCTTACGCCCTTAAAAGCCGGGGATAACACACTCAAATATCAACTTCGTTATAAGTCCACAAAGGCGGGAGCAACGGGCGGTAATGCGACGGCGGTTCTCTATTTTGATCTGGTTTACCAGTGAAGGAGTGATGTTGAAACGGATAATCTGGATTCTGTTCTTACTGGGATTAACGGGGGGCTGTGAGCTATTTGCCCATGATGGCACGGTCAACATTAGCGGATCGTTTCGCCGTAATACATGCGTGCTGGCACAGGATAGCAAGCAAATCAATGTGCAGTTAGGCGATGTCTCGCTGACACGTTTTTCTCATGGGAATTATGGCCCGGAGAAATCTTTCATCATTAATTTGCAGGATTGCGGAACTGATGTCAGCACGGTTGACGTCACCTTTTCAGGAACTCCCGACGGAGTGCAGAGCGAAATGCTGTCCATTGAAAGTGGTACGGATGCAGCCAGCGGGCTGGCAATTGCGATTCTGGATGATGCGAAGATATTGATTCCGCTTAACCAGGCGAGTAAAGACTACAGCCTACATAGCGGTAAGGTGCCATTAACTTTTTATGCGCAATTGCGACCTGTCAATAGCGATGTGCAGTCGGGTAAAGTGAATGCCAGCGCGACATTTGTACTTCATTATGACTAATACGTGGAACAGATTGGCGCTCTTGATTTTCGCCGTTTTATCGCTGCTGGTGGCGGGTGAATTGCAGGCAGGAGTGGTGGTCGGCGGAACGCGATTTATCTTTCCGGCAGACAGAGAATCGATATCTATTTTACTGACTAATACCAGTCAGGAATCCTGGCTTATTAACAGTAAAATCAACCGCCCAACGCGTTGGGCCGGGGGGGAAGCGTCGACAGTGCCAGCACCATTACTGGCCGCTCCGCCACTTATTCTCCTGAAGCCCGGTACTACAGGCACGTTGCGCTTGCTGAGAACGGAAAGCGACATCTTGCCTGTGGATCGCGAAACGCTATTTGAGTTAAGCATTGCCAGCGTGCCATCCGGCAAAGTTGAAAATCAGAGCGTAAAAGTGGCGATACGCTCGGTATTTAAACTGTTCTGGCGACCCGAAGGTTTGCCGGGCGACCCGCTAGAAGCTTATCAACAATTACGCTGGACATGGAATTCGCAGGGTGTACAACTCACTAACCCAACGCCTTACTACATTAACCTGATTCAGGTGAGCGTAAATGGTAAAGCGTTAAGTAATGCGGGAGTTGTGCCGCCTAAAAGCCAGCGTCAGACAAGCTGGTGTCAGGCAATCGCACCGTGTCATGTCGCCTGGCGGGCGATAAATGATTACGGCGGGTTGAGTGCAAAGAAGGAGCAAAATCTGCCCTGAAACAGGTTCGGAAAACGTTTGCGTTTTTTTTGCCGCAGGTCAATTCCCTTTTGGTCCGAACTCGCACATAATACGCCCCCGGTTTGCACACCGGGAATCCAGGAGAGTTCATGTAC
>ERZ791884.1503-NODE-1503-length-16205-cov-3.613932_pt1 | contig 16205 bp, 10 predicted proteins | sample MGYA00509941_ERZ791884 | MGnify/ENA primary metagenome ERZ791884 (study PRJEB30046, sample SAMN00792095) | human gut metagenome | study: EMG produced TPA metagenomics assembly of the A metagenome-wide association study of gut microbiota in type 2... | reverse complement strand
TGTGTTTGGCTGGTTGCTTCTTACACTCGGCAAAGCACCGGCAATTATTATAAGCGTCGTTCTGTTTATTGTTGATTTGCTCCTTATTACAGGGCTTACAATTTTTCAGTTTTTAGCAGGCACGGTAAAACCGGCTAAAGCTACATATGATAAAGTTGCTCCTGTTATTGAAGAGAGAATTGAAAGGCGCAGGATGAGTAAGGAAAACATTGATGTTCCGCTTGATATCGAAGCGCCGGATGAAGAAAAGAAGCCGAAATCCAAAAAGAAAAAAGAAATTTCTCACGACGAGGAAATGACTAAAGTTCCTAAAGAGATAATTGATGAAATAAACAGAGAGAATTCTAATATCGAACTTCTTAAAAATGCCACACCTAAAAAGGAAGAAAAGAAGCCAAAATCAATTGATGAAATAGTCAAAGACGCTTCAGAGGATAAACCAAAAGAAAAAAATCCAGAAAAGAGCGAAGATTTTACAGTTTCGAAAGAAGCAATGGAATCAGGTGTAAGTGATTATAAGCTTCCTTCTGTTGAACTTTTAAGTCGGCCAACTAAAAAATCAACTGCCGATATAAGCGGCGAGCTAAAAGAAAATGCGCAAAGGCTTATAGAAACACTTCGCTCATTTAATGTAAATGCAACTATAACAGATATTTCACGCGGCCCTACCGTTACACGATATGAGCTTAAGCCGGCAGCAGGTGTGCGTATTTCTAAAATAACAAATCTTGCTGATGATATTGCGCTTAATCTTGCTGCTACCCATGTTAGAATCGAAGCTCCTATTCCGGGCAAAGCTGCGGTAGGTATTGAAGTGCCGAATACTGTTAAAAACACAGTATCAATGCGTGAACTTATTGACACCCCTGAATTTAGCGAGCAGCGTTCACTTCTTTCAGCAGGTATAGGCAAAGATATTGCCGGTAACTGCGTTTATTGTGATATTGCAAAAATGCCGCATTTACTTGTTGCAGGTACAACAGGTTCGGGTAAATCTGTATGTATGAATTCAATTATCGCTTCTATCCTTTACCGTGCAAAGCCTGATGAAGTTAAGTTTTTAATGATAGACCCTAAGCAAGTTGAATTTTCAAAATATGCAAATATTCCGCATCTTCTTGTCCCTGTTGTAACCGACCCGAGGAAAGCTGCCGGTGCGCTTGGCTGGGCTGTAAGCGAAATGCTTCAGCGTTATCAAAAGCTCTCGCAAATCGGTGTGCGTGATATTGAAGGATACAATAAATATGTTCAAAAGCACGAAGATATGGAAATAATGCCTAAAATCTGCATTTTTATTGATGAATTTGCAGATTTGATGATGGCAGCACCTAAAGAAGTTGAAGATTCAGTATGCCGTCTTGCACAAATGGCGCGTGCAGTCGGTATGCACCTTGTTATTGCAACGCAAAGGCCTTCAGTTGATGTAATCACAGGCCTTATTAAAGCAAATATTTCATCGCGTATTGCACTTACTGTTTCTTCGCAAATTGACTCGCGTACAATACTTGACGCTTCAGGTGCTGAAAAGCTTTTAGGTCACGGCGATATGCTCTATAATCCTATCGGTGCTTCAAAGCCTGTTCGTGTTCAAGGTTGCTTTATTTCTGATGAAGAAGTTGAAGCACTCTGTGATTTTGTTAAAAATCAGGGTGAAAGCCAATATGATGAAGAAATTGCCAAGGAAATTGAAGCTAAAGCAGTTCAAGATAAAAAGTCATCACCGTTTGAAGATGACGGTGACGGTGAACAACTTGATGTTCTGTTTGATAAAGCAGTTGATATTGTACTTGAAACAGGTACTGCTTCAACTTCGTTTTTACAGCGTAAACTTTCAGTAGGTTATGCGCGCGGTGCTAAAATTATTGACCAACTTGAAGATAAAGGTATTATCGGCCCTGCAAACGGTTCAAAGGGCAGGGAAATACTTATCAATCGCCAGCAATGGCTTGAAATGCAGGCGTATTCATCAAGTCAGCCTTTTACTGCTGAAAATACAGAGCAGATGTCATTTGACAAGGAAGATGCCTTTGATGACGGAATTGTTTCTGAAAACTATGATGATTTAGACTGAGTGTAGTCTTGAAATATGATTTGTACAGATGTATAATATTTGAGGAGATATATGAACGATTTTCTACCTATAAATAAAAAAGAAATGCTTGAACGCGGTTGGCAGGATGTTGATTTTGTTTTTGTTACAGGTGACAGCTATGTTGACCATCCGTCTTTTGGTGTAGCGATTCTTACAAGACTTCTTGAAAATAAAGGGTACAGAGTTGCGGTATTAAGCCAGCCTAATTGGAAAAATGACGGCGATTTTACACAGTTTGGCCGCCCGCGTTTGGGCTTTATGGTTACAAGCGGTAATATTGATTCTATGGTGGCACATTATACTGCGGCTAAAAGATTAAGGCACGATGATGCTTATACTGCCGGCGGTGTTGCAGGCAAAAGGCCTGATAGGGCAGTTATTGTTTATTCAAATATTATTAAGAGGATTTATCCCGATTGCCCAGTAATTATTGGCGGACTTGAAGCGTCACTCCGCCGTTTTGCTCATTATGATTATTGGGATGATAGTATCAGACCGAGTATTCTTATTGATTCAAAAGCTGATTTACTTACTTTCGGTATGGGCGAAAAGCAAACCGTTGAAATTGCTAAAAGACTTGACAACGGCGAAAATATTGCCGATATGCGCGATATTTTAGGTACATGCTATATTTGCCCGAATAATGAAACACCATATGACGGTGTTGAAGTGCCAAGCTTTGATAATGTGGTTAACAGTAAAAAAGAATACGCTAAATCTTGCAGAATAGAGCAGGATGAGCAAGACCATATTCGCGGCAGACTTATTAAGCAAAAGCACGGCAAAATTATGCTTGTTCAAAATAAGCCAATGCCGCCGCTTACGCAAAGTGAACTTGATAAAGTATATTCATTGCCATATGCAAGGGCTTATCACCCGTCTTATGAAAAACTCGGCGGAGTTCCGGGAATAAAGGAAGTTGAGTTTTCAATCACTCATAACCGCGGATGTTTCGGTGCTTGTAATTTTTGCTCAATTGCATTTCACCAAGGAAGATATGTTACATCACGCTCTAAAAAAAGTATTATTGCCGAAGCCGAAAAACTTACTCATACGCCTGGATTTAAAGGCTACATACACGATGTAGGCGGGCCCACCGCAAATTTCAGAAAACCATCTTGCACTTTTCAGGAGAAACACGGGCTTTGCAAGGGTAAAAAGTGCCTTGCGCCTAAACCTTGCAAAAATTTAAGTGTTGACCACAGTGAGTATCTTGATATTTTGCGCCAAGTTCGCTCACTTCCAAAAGTTAAAAAAGTGTTTATAAGAAGCGGTATCAGGTATGATTATTTGCTTGAAGATAAAGACGATACATTTTTTAAAGAGTTAGTTGAACATCATGTTTCAGGCCAATTGAAAGTTGCGCCGGAGCATTGCAGTGCATCTGTACTTGATAAGATGGGAAAGCCACATATTGAAGCTTATATCAAGTTTTCGCGCAGGTATTTTGAATATAACGGAGAAATAAATAAAGAACAATATCTTGTTCCTTATCTTATGTCATCACATCCGGGTTCAACACTTGATGATGCAATTGAGCTCGCATTGTTTTTAAAGAAAAATCATATTAGGCCGGAGCAGGTGCAAGATTTTTATCCGACTCCGGGTACAATTTCGACCTGTATGTTTTATACGGAACTTGACCCATATACTATGGAAAGCGTATATGTTGCAAAAAGCGAGCATGATAAAGCACTTCAAAGGGCATTACTTCAATACTTTAATCCTAAAAATCAAAGGCTTGTTGAAGAAGCGTTAAGAAAAGCTAAAAGATATGATTTAATAGGATATGACAATAAATGTTTAATCAAGCCTGCAAAACCGTCACATTCAGTTAATCAAAACGGCAGAAATCAGAACAGAAACTTTAATAAAAGCAAAAAATATTCTATGTCAGGTAAGGGTAAAAGAAAATGAGTTCATCACACAGACAAGCGTCAATAATTATCGGTATCGGGCTTATTGTTGTTTCAATAGTTCTGGTTATTTACGCATTTAAATTGCCTAAAGTCAATAACATTGAATTAGAAGATTACAGCAGTTCGGCTGTTACATCAGCCACTTCATCGGCTGCTTCATCAATTAGCTCAACCGATGATAATTCGACTGCTTTAGAAAAGCAAAATTCAGTTGTTGATAAAACTACGGTTATTAACGAAACACAGTCACAGCAAAGTGTTTTTTCAACTGATGTGGAATATCCGATAAACCTAAATTCCTGTTCGCTTGAAGAATTGACTACTATTGACGGTATCGGTGAAACAAGGGCGCAGGCAATTTTGGATTATCGTGATTACCTTGGTGGATACACAAGTGTGTCACAATTAAAGGATATAAAAGGTATCGGCGATGCAACTTTTGCCAAAATTGAGCCTTATGTAACAGTATGACAGAAGATTTAAAAATTGTAATTGATAAAATATTTAACTCGCTTTTTACCAAGAGATGTGAATTTTGCGGTGAAGTAATTGAGTTTGATAAAAAGGTTTGCGATAATTGTAAAGCTGCCGAGAAAAACGAACCGCCGTATTGTATCAGCTGCGGATTAAACAAGAAAAGTTGCACCTGCGATAAGCATAAAAATGAATATAAGCAGATAGTAGCGCCTTATATTTATGATGAAAATCTTAAAAGGGGAATAAATCATTTTAAAAGTTCGTATATGCCTTTTCTTTCAAAACGCTATGCAAAGGATATGGCAGAATGTATCAGTAAAAGTTATAATGTTGATTTTGATATGATTACATATATTCCTATGACTAAAAAAGATTTTAGAAAAAGAGATTATAATCAGTCGTATCTGCTTGCAAAAGAAATTTCCGATATTCTTAACATTGAATTAGAGGATTTGCTTATAAAAGTGCGTAAAACAAAATCTCAAAAATCATTATCTGCCCGTGAAAGGAAAGTAAATGTTTACGGTGCATTTGATGTTAAAGATAAAGAAATTGTTAAAGGCAAAAATATACTGCTTATTGATGATTTGAAAACAACAGGTTCGACTTTAAACGAGTGTGCAAAAATGCTGAATATTTACGGTGCCTCAGGCGTGTGGAGTGCAACAATTGCCATTGCACCGGAAAAGAAAAAGAGGTAAGATTATGAAAAAAATATTATCATTACTTTTAGTGCTTTTATTTACTTTTCTTTGTGCGTGCAGTGCACAGTCAAAGGAAAGCAATCAACTTGCCACAAAAATTGACGGATTGATTGAAGATACTGAAATCGAATGGAACAGTGAAGATAAGGTTGTTGTATCTTTTGATGAGCATACGGTTAATAATATTGTAGTTAACCTTAAAAAGCCTATGTCAGCTCCAATTAAAATATTTGACGGTGATAATCTTATTTATCAGCAGAATAATAACAGTACATATAAATATTGTGCTTTTGCACCTGTAAAAACATCTTCGCTTAGTATAGAGATAGAAAGCGGAAAATCAAATGTAAAATCAATATCGGTTTATGAAAATGATAATGAACCTTATGATGATTTCAGGGTAACTTCATATATTGTTGCAGATGAAATTCAAAACATTGATGATTTAAAATCTTATACATTTGATACGATTACCGATGTCATACTTTTCTCTTGTGTTAATTTTAATACAGACGGCGAAGTTCAGTATAATGATAGTGAAGATATTTCCGGCAGAAAAATGCTTAAAACTGCGCTTAAAAACTTAAAGACGGTTATCGGTGACAGAGATGTTAATATATATGTTAATATTTTAGGCCCGAATGCCGACGACGGTGTTGATGATTGGAAATCACAAATGGAAAACAAAGCTCAAAAGCATACCAAGGCATTTGAAAACAGTACTTTGACTTCAAAAATTTCAGACTTACTTGAAGATTATAATTTGGACGGTGTATTTTTTGACTATGAATATCCTATAAAAGCTAAGTATTGGAAAGCTTTTAGTGATTTTATTGTAAGTCTTGATTCTGAATTGGGTGATAAAAAAATCGGCTTGGCAATGGCGGATTGGGATATTGGACTAAGTAAAGATGCTATGCAGTGCGTTGATATGGTTGAAATGATGGAATATGATTTATTTGATGACAGCGGTGACCATTCATCATTTGATACTGCACAAAAAGGTATTCAAAAGTTTATCGATGCCGGGTTTGACAGTAAAGTGCTTGATTTGGGCATTCCATTTTACGGCAGACCTGTTGATAAAGGTGAATTTTGGTACGATTACAGCGATTATTCTGATGTACTCGGAAAGTATTCAAATAAAACTGAAATAGATGGTAATGATGTATATTTCAATTCATTTCAACTTGTTTATGATAAAACAGCACTTGCAATTGATTATAATATCGGCGGTGTAATGGTGTTTAGATATGCGTGTGATGATTTAAACCACAAAGATTTATCACTTTTTACATCTATTTCACAATGTATAAATGATAGAAACAACTAATTTAAAAGCAGACTTTTGGTATTTTTCCAAAATGTCTGCTTTTTTAAAATTTAATAATTTATTTACTTTTTTCTGTCTGTTTTTTAGCTTTTCCGTGTTAATATCTTGCCTTGGAAAAGGTAAGGTGATATTATGACAAAGAAAAAAGGCTATAAACTGACTATTATTTTTGGTGCATTTCTTTTCTTTATATATATTATGTCTACAATCCCTTTCGGCAGTGATGATTGGGCTTGGGGCACAAGTGTCGGAATGGAAAGGCTTGCGTCGCATTTCGCAGGATATAACGGACGGTATCTCGGAAATCTGCTGATAATATTCTTAACTAAAAATGCATTTATTAAAACAATAGGTATGGCGGTTATTTCGTTTGCAGTCGTTTTGTTAATTTATGAATATATTGGCAAGGATAGGTTTTTATATTTTCTGTTTCCTTTGCTGTTGCTGTTTTTTATGCCGGCAAATGTGTTTAGGCAAACTATGGCTTGGGCTTCAGGTTTGGCAAATTACATTCCGCCGGTTATAGCTATTTTACTTTATCTTAATATAGTTAAAAACATATTTTCGCAGGACAAGCCTGTATACAGTAAAATCTTAATTCCTTTTTCTTTTGCAATCGGTATTTGCGGAAATCTTTTTATGGAGCATAATACCATTTTAAATATTGCTTTATCTTTAGCAATAATTATTTATTCATATATTAAGTTTAAAAGTGTATTTGCAGTTCATATTTCAAATTTTTTGGGAAATGTTATTGGCTTTGTAATAATGTTTTCCAATTCGGCTTACGGTATTATTTCATCCGGCAAAGACTCATATAGAAGTATGGCAGGGGATAGTAGTGATAATTTTACTTGGATTTTAAAAAGTATTGATACGGTATGTTCAAGGTTTATTGAAAGTAATGTTATATTAAATATCATTATTTCTTTTTTGCTGTTTGTAATAGTTTTAAATGTTAAAAATAAAAAGAAAAGATGCTTGCTTTTTTCTTTAGCTACATTTAATGTTTGTATTTCGCTTCTTGTTTTGTTAAAAGAATTTAATGTGTTTTCTAAAGAAATATTTTCTTTGCCTTTGGTTATCGCCATAAGGTTTATTGCACAAATCTTATTTGTATGTAATTTAGCTTTAATTCCTTTATTTGCTGTTAAAGACAAAAATAAGATGTTCAAAATGCTTGTCCCGGTATTCGCTGTATGCGTGAATGTTACACCTCTGCTCATTGTTACACCCGTAACCGGCAGATGCTTTTATTCGGCATATGTTATGATGATAATATATAGCTGTGAATTGTTAATGTTTATTATTCATAACTTTGTACATGACAAAAATGTGATTAAAGGTCTTTATGTTTTAGTTATTATCGCCTTGTGTGCAAGTTGCGTATTTTATGCTGTTAAATATACACAAATAAAGCACTTCGAAGATGAAAGAAACAGTTTTATAATTTCGCAAATTGAAAGTGGAAATAAAACTGTATATCTTCCGCATTTTCCAAAAGAACTTGAATCTTATACAGAGGGAACTACACCGCGATTGTTTAGGTGGTATGGTATTTGGGAAAACAGGTATAAGGAATTTTATAACATTGATAATGATATTTCAGTTCAACCGATTAGCTATAACGCATATCGCCACATTGTTAAAGCCAAATGATTTTATGTAAGGTATGGATTAACCATACCTATTAAAAATCAAGCTATTCTTATAACAGACAGATTTGTTCCGACAGTAGGAGATGCACCTGTTATGGTTCCCGAAACAACTCTTAAAGAAACGGTTGATGTTGTATTTGCCGGCACATAAACAATATATTTTCCTTGCGCAGTTGCTGTGTCACCGTTTAATACATTTTGTGTGTTGGTGTCTACCGAACCGTTTATGGCAATTCCGATAGTAGCAGCATTATTTGTACCTGTAACTTGGTAACTGATAAGATATGCTCTTCCGTTTCTACCGCCTGAAAGTGTGATTACACCGTTATTGTTAATTATATCAGCTTTATCGGTGTTTAATTGCTCGATTGGAAATGCAATGTTTTCACCGGCAGCAAATGTTGCTCCGGTGGCTGAATTATTGATGAATTGTGCATATGATGTGGTTGGTGCAACTATCGGTATTTCAGGTTCAGGCGGGAATGGCGGAGCAGGCGGAAAAGGAGGCTGCGGACGAGGAGGGCAAACATAATAAGGTACTATGCGCTCTACGATTCTTACTTTGCAATCGTCTTGGCAGCAACTGCTTGTTTGGGTGTATATGCTTGTGTCTATATTTCTGATGTTTCTGTTATTGCAACTCATAAATATCAATTCCTTTCATATATTCGGTTTAACAACCGTATTATATATTATGAAAAAAATTAAAAAACGACAAAAAGGTATTGAAAATATTTATTCTTTATGTTACTATATGCAAGACTTAAATACGCGGGTATGGTGGAATTGGCAGACACGCAAGATTTAGGATCTTGTGGGCGACCGTGCAGGTTCAAGTCCTGTTACCCGCACCAAAAAAGAGCTGTTTCGTTTGAAACAGCTCTTTTTTGGTAAAGTCTACCAGTTAATATTATATCTAATTATTTCCAGCTCTGAATTATTGCAGGGTTATCAAATATTTCGTCAAGTTTTCTCATAAACGGAACTACATCGCCATAGTCAAGCGCCCTGTGGTCTATTGCAATTGTAATAGGTAAAACGAGTCGAATTTCAATTTTGTCATTTCCGTTTTCATCTGTTACAACAATTGGCTTTTTTTGTGCCGCGTTAATTGCAAAGGCAGTTGTTTGCGGAGGTATGATTTCAAGAAGAGCACACAAGCCCTTTTGCTCACGGTAAACTGAACCGAGATTTGAAATTGTTGTTGTACCTTGCTCAATATCGTGCTTTGTTAAACGCTTGGTTATAGGGATTGAATAATAATCCTTTTTAGCCTGACCTGAAAGTGTTTTTACCTTATGCTTACCTGTTTTTGAACCTATAAGTCTGCGAATGGTTTGTAACACTTTACCTTGTTTGAGTCCTGTTAATGTGTTATCAAGTGATACTTCATACATAACTTCGTTCATATCTGAACCTTTAGCCCTCATTGAAGTGTTATTTATTGCCTCTGTCATTTGAGTGAGGGTTTTATTTCCCATATCGTGCATATTTACAGTCATCATTTCACCTGATGGTAAAATCATCGGCATTGAAATATCAATATGGTCAAAGTAAATGAGTTTACCTCTGACGAGTTTTCTGTTAAATTTAAGATGCGTGTTCATTTTCGGGGCAGCTTTTAAGCCTTCACAGATAATTTTAAGCATAACTGTGTTAATAGTAATTTTTTTGCTCTTATCTGTTACGCCTTCATTTAACTTTTTACACTCCTTAAAAAGTTCTGTAACATCTGCTTCGTATGTCAAAGTAGCGTGCGGAATTGTTTCCCAGCTTTCCGATGTCATATTTGATACGATTTTTCTTGCAATGCCGAAATGTTCTTCTTTAACTTTTGCCATTTGTTTCTCCTAGTTATTCTTTAATTCTTGAAATGATTGATGCAACACCATCTTTTATTGACTCTTTAGTTTCACTTAAATAATCTTTAAATTGTGTTTGCATTTCCTCACTTGTAAAAGGTTCTTCATTAAATCGCTTTTTGTATTCCAAAATCAAATGTGGCCTGAATTTTGGATGAGCTATTTTAATAAGAGCCTTGGCCCTCTCTTTCAGCGTTTTGCCTTTTAATTGTGCAATACCATATTCGGTAACAACATAGTTAACATCATTTCGCGGTGTTGTTACTGCACTACCCTCGGTAATAAGCGGTACTATTCGTGATATTAAACCTTTTTTAGCAGTGGAGGGCATAGCAATTATTGAACGCCCGCCTTTGCTCATGGTAGCACCCCTTACAAAGTCAACCTGCCCGCCGACAGCAGAGTATTGGTTAAGCCCTACTGTATCGGAAACTACCTGGCCTAAAAGGTCAATTTGCAGGCACGAATTTATTGAAACCATATTATCATTTTGAGCAATGACTGATGGATTGTTAACATAATTTATAGGGTGAAGCTCAACTGAAGGATTATTATTTATGTAATTGTTCAGCTTTTCCGAGCCGAATGCCGCACCCAATATTGTTCTGAATGGATTTTTGTTTTTCTTTTTATTATTGATTATACCGGCTTCGAGTAAATCTACAACTCCGTCGCCGACAAGCTCGCTGTGCAATCCTAAATCTTTTTTATCCCATAGTTGTGCGCATACTGCGTTGGGAATACCGCCTATGCCAAGTTGTAAGCAGTCGCCGTCTTTAATAAGTGATGCACAGTATTTTCCGATTTCCATTTCTGTTTCAGATATATCAACTGATTTTACTTCCGGTAACGGCTCGTTGCACTCAACAAAACAGGTGAAATCTCTAATGTGCATAAAACTGTTGCCAAATGTTCTTGGCATATATTTATTTACTTGGGCAATTATTATGTCGCAGTAATCGGCAGTTCCACGCGTGTAATCAACCGTTGTACCAAAAGAAACATATCCGTGTTCATCCGGCGGTGATACCATTACAATAGCAACTTTTGGGCAAATGTAATTTTTTATTAAATCAGGTATTTCGTAGAAATGTGATGTTGTAAATTCACTTACGCCTAAAGAAATTGCTTTGCGGTTACTTTGTGAAGCGAAAAGGCAATTTAATTTAAAATGACCTTTCATTTCAGGTCTACACCATGGTGAATCACCTAATGTTAACATACTTATTATTTCAACATCATGATAATTCTCGTAGTTTTCCACAAGCGCACGCTCGATGCCAAAAGGTTCACCGCAACCAAAACCGGTTACTACCTTGTCACCGTCGTGAATAAATTTTATTGCTTCATTTGCTGTTGTTAATTTGCTTTGGTAAATTTCTCTCCAATTATTCAATTTGTTACCTCTTAAATTAAAATTGAATTAGTTTTTTTAAACAATTAAGCTATATTGTATATAACTTTTATTTATGTTACAATATTTATAAAAGATTGTCAATTGCATATTATTATTTTTATATTTATTATTATAATAATAGACTCTTTTCGTTAAAATAAAAACTATTGTTGATTATTTATCTGAAAATATGTATAATACATTAGGTGATTGTTATGAATATAAATGTTACAGACTATTGTGCAAGCGGTAACGCTTCAATTGGTGTGATTGAAGCACTCAGAAATATTGAAAACGGTGATACTCTTGTTTTTCCGACAGGGGAGTATCATTTTTATAAAGATTTCAGCACACATAAGGTTTGCCATATGACTAATACGGATTCTTTTAAATCACCTGATAAGTATTTTGCGATTGAAATTGATGATAAAAAAGATATTATAATAGACGGTTGCAATTCAACTTTTGTTATCCACGGTGATATGTGCGCTTTTGCAATGTTTAATTGTGATAATATTAAGCTGAAAAATTTTACCGTCAGGTATAATTCACCAACCAATTTTGAAATGAAAGTTATAAAAAAGTCGCTTAATAAAATCACTTATAAAATACCACCTAAAAGCCTTTTTTATATTGAAAATAATAAGCTTGTGTTTTTTGAGCAAAGCCCATTTACCAAAAAGAATTATTACACATATAAAGCTAATGAGGAATGTGCCTGTAATGTTATTCATAGGGGAAATAGTGTATTCAGAACTTTGCTTTCACCTACTAAAACTGCAAAAAAGATTAAAAGAACCGATATAGATAAAGTTGAATGTTCCTATTTGATTTCACCAAGCTTTAAGCTTGATGATGTGGTTACAATGTCACGAAATACGCTTCGTGATAACTGCGGTTTGTTTTTTGATAGATGTTCAAATATTGATTGCCAAAACATAACTGTAAATTATATGCACGGTTTTGGATGGCTTTCACAAATGTGTGAAAATTTGAATTTTGATAATGTTTCATTTACTCCGGCAGTAAACTATAATGTTTCGTCTTTCGCCGATTGTATACATATTTGCGGTTGCAAAGGTTATGTGAATATTACTAATTCATATTTTGAGCATTCTCATGATGATGCAATAAATGTTCACGGTGCTTTTTTAAGGCTTAAAAAAATTATTGATACCAATACCGCAGAACTTGAATTCGTTCATCATCAGCAAGGTGGGTACAAAGCATTTTTTGCTGGTGATGAGGTTAAAATTTACCGCAGGTCTGATTTATCCGAACTTAAAGATATTTATACAGTTGAAAGTACGGATGATGATATTGATAATAAAACTGTAAAAGTGAAGTTTAAAGAGGCTTTGCCGCCGCTTAGACCTAATCAATTTGTATTTGAAAATATTACTTATAACCCCGAACTTACAATCAGCGGTTGCACATTTAATGCTATTCCTACAAGAGCAATACTTTGCACTACCGACAGGCCGTCAAAAATATTTGATAATAAATTTAAGAATATAAATATGCATGATATATACATATCATGTGATTGTAATCATTGGTATGAAAGCGGACCGTGCAGAAATCTTGAGATATTTAATAATATATTTTCAAAAAAAGATTCGGTTAAAATTGAACCTATAAGTGTCAATAAACCGGTTAAAGATGTTCATAGGAACATTAAAATATATGATAATAAAATTGGAGAATAATTTATGAGCAAAAATATGATTATCGGCCAGTCAGGAGGGCCCACATCAGTAATAAATTCAAGTCTTGCAGGTGCAATTGAATATGCATTTTCCTGTGAAGAAATAGGAACGGTTTACGGTATGATAAACGGTATTCAAGGCCTTCTTGAAGAAAATATAATTAACCTTACCAAGCGTTTTAAAGGTAAGCCTTATGATATTAACAGACTTCGCTTAACACCAGCAATGTTCCTTGGCTCTTGCAGATATAAGCTTAACGATGATGAAGAAATATATTCACAAATTATAGATATGTTTAAAAAATACAATATTGGTTATTTTCTTTATATCGGCGGTAATGATTCAATGGATACTGTTGATAAACTTTCAAAATATACCGTAAGTCATAACATTGATATTAAAATTGTGGGTGTTCCTAAAACAATTGATAATGACCTTGTAGGAATTGACCATTCGCCCGGATTTGGCTCTGCCGCAAAGTATATTGCACTTGCCGTGAAAAATGTAGCATACGATACAAGTATTTACAGTATAAAAAGTGTTCATATTATCGAAGCAATGGGCAGAAATGCCGGTTGGCTTACTGCCGCTTCTGCTCTTGCCCGTGACGGTGACAGCGTTGCACCGCACCTTATTTATCTTCCTGAAATTCCTTTTTCAGTTGATAAGTTTGTTGATGATGTTAAGGGTAAGCTTGATGAATATAATTCCGTTATAGTTGTAGTCAGCGAAGGAATCAAAGATGAAAATGGGGAGTATATCAGTGCAAGAGGGGATAATGTAGATAAATTCGGCCATGTTATGCTTAGCGGTACGGGTGCATACCTTAAATCTGTTGTTGAGAAAAGAATAGGTTGTAAGGTTCGTGCATTAGAACCAAGCGTACTTCAAAGAAGTGCCGGCCATACAGCGTCAATGACTGATGTTACCGAAGCGTATAATTTAGGCGTGGTAGCTGTAAAAGCAGCACTTGACGGCAAAACCGGTGTATTTTCCACTCTTCGCAGAATCAGCGATTTGCCTTACACTGTCGATTATTATACAGAACAGGTAAGCGTGGTTGCCAATAACGAAAAGCTTGTACCGAGAAGTTGGATTAACGAGCAGGGTAATGATGTTACAAATAAAATGATTGAATATCTTTCACCTCTTGTTAAAGGTGTGCCGCAAGTACCTTACAGAAACGGTTTACCTGATTATATCGGCCTTTCTCATCTTGATGTTAAAAAGCAAAAATATTCTGATTGATTAAAAAACGGAGCTGTTGACATACAGCTCCGTTTTGCTTAATATTCAACTTTAAAACCTTCTTCAGCCTCTGCAACTTTCAGCATTATTGCACATTCAATGCGCTTTCTGTGAAGTTCACAGCCGAAGTTGTATACACCGTTTACACTTCCCGTTGTATGGTATGCGTTAGCGGCACATCCGCCTGAACAGTATAATTTTGCAAAGCAATCTTTACATTCCTTATGTGAATATACATTGCATTCTTCAAATTGCTCTAGCACCTTTTTATTTGTAACACCTTTCCATATATCGCCGAGCAGAAATTTTTCATCGCCTACAAATTGGTGGCAAGGGTAAAGTTCGCCGCTTGGTGTGACAGCCATATATTCTGTGCCTACGCCACAGCCCGATACTCTTTTTACAATGCAAGGCCCTGCGTCAAGGTCAATCATATAGTGATAGAAAGTAAAGCCTTTACCGTTTCTGTATCTTTTTAGCATTTCATCAGCTAAAATCTGATATTGTTCCTTTAAAATCGGCAAATCTTCTTCTTTTAAAGCATATGCTTCTTTTGGGTCTGATACAACAGGTTCAATGGAAAGTTCCTTAAACCCTAAATCTGCCATATGTATAATATCTTTTGCAAAGTCAAGATTGTTTCTTGTATATGTGCCGCGCATATAATAATCTTTTTGATTTCGTGAGTCGGCAAATTTCTTGAACTTGTCAACAATCAAGTCATACGAGCCTTTACCGTTTCTTGATACTCTCATAAGGTCATTTGTACTCTTTCTTCCGTCAAGTGAAAGTACAACATTTCCCATTTCTTTATTGCAAAAGTTTATTACATCATCATTGATTAAAAGTCCGTTTGTAGTAAGTGTAAATCTGAAATTTTTGTTATACTTCTTTTCCTGCTCTCTTCCGTATTTCACAAGTTCCTTGCAAACTTCCCAATTAAGTAACGGTTCGCCGCCGAAAAAGTCAACTTCAAGGTTACGCCTTGTACCTGATTGTTCAATTAAAAAATCAAGTGCTCTTTTACCTGTTTCAAGGCTCATTAAACCTTTTGGGCCGTCATATTCACCCTTACCGGCAAAGCAGTATTTGCAAGCCAAGTTGCAATCGTGTGCAACGTGCAGGCATATGGCTTTTACTACACCTTGCCTTTTTTTAAACTGCTTTGCAGTTTGCTCAAATGTATCTTCTGCAAAAAGTCTGCCGTCTGCTTTAAGTGCTTCTATATCTTCAAAGCAAAGGTCAATATCATTTTCACTTACATCTTCGTCATTCTTATATTTTTCTAATATATATTTTTTTATTTCGTCTTTTGTATGGCTTTCATACATTGTTATAATATCGTATGTGGCTTCATCAACAGAGTGTACGCATCCGCTGTTTTGGTCAAGTATAATATTATAACCGTTCATTTTATATGCGTGTATCATCAAATTACTCCATAGTTTTATTTCAATGAAAAAGGTGGGACAAACGCCCACCTAAATTTCATTTATTTACTTCTTAAGCTGTTCGCATTTCTGGTTAGCAACTGAACAAGAAGTTTTACTTGCTGATTGGCAAGATGTTTGGCATTCGCCGCATCCGCCTTTTTTAGCTGATTCGCAAAGATTGCGTGAGCTTAAAGTGTTGATTCTCTTCAAAAGAAACACCTCTTTCTTAAATTTGTAATGTTATTTTACAATAATATTATTTTTTTGTCAATATTTTTGCAGAAAATATCCAGTTAATTTCAATAATATGCAGAATATGCAGGAAGGTATGTGGTGATTCCGTGGCGCGAGGCAAACAGGCTTGTCATTCCGAG
>ERZ791884.1466-NODE-1466-length-16584-cov-3.254038_pt1 | contig 16584 bp, 15 predicted proteins | sample MGYA00509941_ERZ791884 | MGnify/ENA primary metagenome ERZ791884 (study PRJEB30046, sample SAMN00792095) | human gut metagenome | study: EMG produced TPA metagenomics assembly of the A metagenome-wide association study of gut microbiota in type 2... | reverse complement strand
AGGAAGATCGGGCGTGCTGATTTATATTCTGCATACAGAGGACAACGGAGCTGTACAAAAGGCAAGACAGATGCTGGAAGCAGCAAGAAATGCGATCAGTAGACCGCTTGCCATGGCTGTTTCAAGACCTTATAAGGGAATAGAAGGACTGCAGGCAAGTTGTGTGGAAGCAGACCGGATCCTTATGCAGGCAGGTGAAAACAATGAAGGCATTTTTGCGATCCGGAAGACGGAGGAGGATTTTAAGCAGAGAGAGATGATGGATGCGATTTCGTCTGTGCTCAGCGCGATACGGAAAAATGCGGATGCGGATCTGAAAAATGCATTTGTTTCTTTTATATATCAGCTGCCGCCGGAAGAGGAAAAACAGTGCGGCTATATTCACTATCTGATGATCCATGCAGATGATATGCTGATGGATACATACGGTATGACAGACAGACTACGGGACAAATTTGGCAGGTACTACCAGAATCTGCAGAATTTGAGCCCTTCCAGAGCAATCGATGTCTGCTATAAAATTCTTCTGGAAGCAACTCAGGAGAGAAAAGAGATTGCAGCAGAAGAGGACGGAAAATCTGCCGAAAAATATATGGCAGATGCACTTGGCTTTATAGAAGAAAATCTACAGGATGAAAATCTGTCAATTGTTTCTGTTGCATCGTATGTGTTCCTGAATCCGGTATATTTCGGACGTGTGTTTAAAAACGCCATGCAGATGACATTTAAGCAGTATTTATTACAGCGTCGGATGGAGAAAGCAAAGAAAATGCTGCAAGAGGGGGATGCGAGCATCAGTATGATATGCGAAACGGTTGGTATCAGTAATCCCTCGTACTTTACACATTTGTTTAAGCAATACGCCGGTATATTGCCAAGCGACTATAAAAAGGGATTTGAAGCATGAAAAAAAGGGAGAAGAGATCAAGTATTCAAATAAGATATCTGAAGTATACAGTATGTCTTCTGCTATCTGCCATGTTATTGTGTGGTGCGGGTGTCAGCTGGGTCGTGCAGAAAAATCAGGAAACCGTAATGATGGATAATTATAATACCATGTGTGAAAATCTGGGTGCTGCAATGGATCTTTTGTTTGAAAAAACGGATGAGGCGACAGCGGACTGTATCGTTTATGACGGTGTGCAGAAAAGTCTGCGTAAAGCAGCTATGAGCAGAACCCAGAGAAGTGCGCTGAGCCGGTATTTTGCATTTATCAATCTGGATGATGTAGCAGAATATTGTTATGTGGACAATAAAAAAAATGTATATACAAGATCCTATTCAAAACTTACATATCACAAATTCAGGGAAAGTGACATGGAGAGGTTTTTGCAGGGCTCTTATGCGACAACGACGTGGTTCTGGACAAAGGATACACTGTTCGGGACAGGAAAGGACGCGTTGTTTATAGGGCGTTATATCCGAAACATGAACTATGAGCATGAACCCGGAATGCTGTTTCTGAAAATGGATCCTGTTTTTTTTCAGAATATTACCGGAGACAGCGATCTGTCAGAAGAAGGTATTCTGATGCAGATCATGGATGCGGACGGTGAAGTCTGCTTTCAAAATAACGATAGTGATGAGGCAAGGAAACCTTTGATACTTGCAAAAGAGCGGATTCTTGCAACCGAAGGAAACGGAATGATCATCAGCAGAGGGAAAATAGGACATGGTATGCTGTGTGCATACAGGCAGAAGGAAAGCGGGATGACAGTTTCTGTTTATGTACCGGATCATGTGCTGCATGCGGGGATGGGAAGAATAATGACCGTGATGCTTTTGATTTTTTTGTTTACGATGGTATTGGCACTGATTCTCAGCGTATACTTTTCACGGATCCTTTCCCTGCCGATCCAGAAGATCAGCAAAAAGATGGCAGGATTTCACGGAAATGATTATACGCGGATGGAAGAGCTGCATACCAAAACAGAGCTGGATCAGATTGGGCATTCTTATAATGAAATGCTGGGTAATATCGAGCAGCTTGTGGCAGAGGTAAAATCGCAGGAAAAAGAATTGCGGACAGTCGAGGTCAATATGCTTCTGAATCAGATGAATCCGCATTTTTTGTATAATACACTGGATACGATCTACATGCTGGCGCGTATAAATAAGGAAGAGACGACCATGCGTATGATTCAGGCACTCTCCAAATATCTGCGGCTTTCCTTAAGCAAAGGAGAAGAAATCGTATCAGTAGCGGATGAGCTGGAAAACGTGAGAAACTATATGGAAATCCAGCAGATCAGGAATGCGGATCTGTTCCGGTATGAGATACACTGCGAAGTGGATGCGGACAAGGAACGGATGCTGAAGCTTGTTTTACAGCCGCTGGTGGAAAATGCTATTAAATACGGGTTTGATGGACAGTCTGCACATTACAGGATAGAGATTACAGTCCGGAGGGAAGAGGAGGAACTGGTGCTGACGTCATATAACAATGGAACACCGATTGCGCCGGATGCATGTGAGAAGATCAATGGTCTGATGCAGATGTCGATCGCTGAGATGAAGGAAAGTTTCAAAACCAAAAAGAACGGTTATGGGCTTGTGAATGTGCTGACAAGACTCAGGCTGGCATATGAGGGGCGTGTTTCCTTTTATGTGATCGCGAAAGAGGATGGGACAACGTTTGTGATCAGGATTCCGAGGCTGGTATTGGACAGAGTGTGAGGTGACAGACATATGAACGGGAAAAGAAAATTAAAAGTACGGCGCAGCGTGTACATCTTAATGAGCTTATGCCTGACTGCTGTTTTGCTTGGCGGATGTGGGAAAAAACAGATACAGAAGACGGATAACGAAGAGGAAGTTGTTGAGATTCCCATGATATTGACAGTCAGTCCTACCAGCGGAAAGAAAAGTGAGCAGGAGCTGGTGGATGCTTTTAATATTAACTATAAAGGAAAATACCATATCGCAGTGGAATGGATCATGGAAACGGAGAGTGATTACAGACAGAATCTGAAACGACTGAATGTGACGGATAAGCTGCCGGCGGTCATCACGGATCTGCGTATGCTGCCTTCTTATTACCGCCTGCTGGTCGAAGATCACAGGATTGTGGATCTGGCACCTTATATAGAGGCAGATCAGGAATGGAAACAGATGATAGAGCCGGTTGTGCTTGATAGCTGCAGTGAGGAAGATGGAAGCGTTTATTTGGGGCCGGTCAGTACGGCGGCATTTTCCTGTTCTGGTATTTTCTGGAACAAAGAGCTGTTTGAGCAGGCAGGAATCGAGGAATTTCCGCAGACGTGGGAGGAATTCTGGGATTGCTGCGAGAAGCTGCAGGCAAGGGCAATCACACCGCTTGGGCTGCACACGGAAGGAACCGGCTGGTCCGCCATGCTGCTGGCAACCGCTGAAATGGCAGACAGTGAGGAAGGTGCGGCGTTTATGAATGAGCTGTATCCGGTCAGCTATCAGAAGGATTGCATCTATCATATGGCAGATACACTGCAAAAGCTTTATAAATATACGACAAAGGATGCCATGAATGCGGATTTTGATGTGGCATACAATATTTTATTGCCGGAAAATCTGCCATGCTGGCAAACGGCTACTGGATGATCGACCAGCTCCCGGAGGAATTCAGGGAAAAAGTCAGATTTTCACCGTTCCCGGGTAATAAGCTGATTTCTTCTCCGGAAACCTTCGGCTGGGCGGTAGTAGACAGCTACAGTGATGAGGTGAAGCAGGGCGCGGTCGAATTTTTGAAATTCCGTACGAAGAAAAACAAGAAGCTGAAGGAAGATCTGTTTTCGCAGGATCAGAACACATCACGTCTTTTGCAGGATTATATCCGGGCGTACTGCGGTCAGCCGCAGATCGTACCGAATTATCAGGTAAAATGGAATTCTGTATTGCAGGAGAGCACGTTGGGAGAGGCGCTTCCGGCGCTGGCACAGAAAAAGATCACCCAGGCAGATTTTGTCAGAATGCTCACGGAGAGTATAATGGAATCGAAGAAGGAAGAATAGAAAACGGTATGAAATAGGAGAAAAGAAGCATAAAAAAAGAAGTATAAAAAAGAATAGACAGGCATGTATGATTTTTGATAGTTTACGTTTTTAAATTGCTAATACTCCCCCGAGTTTCTCTGCTAAGATAAGTTCATCAACAAGAACACAGAGTTCTGAAGGATAAGAAAAGGAGAGATGAGCTTATGAAAAATGTAAAAAAATTACTGGCACTCGGACTTGCAGTGACCATGACAGCATCCATGCTGACAGGTTGCGGCAGCAGCAATGAAGGAGCTGCAGATGCAGACACAAATGCAAAAACAGATGCAGAAGCAACAGATGCAGAAGCAACAGATGCAGAAGCAACAGATGCTTCCACAGATGACAAAACAGCAAACGCAGAAGGCGGTTCTGTTTACTACCTGAACTTCAAACCGGAGCAGGATCCACAGTGGCAGGAGCTGGCTGCAAAATATACGGAAGAGACAGGCGTAGATGTAACAGTTGTTACAGCAGCATCCGGCGAATATGAAACAACTCTGATGAGTGAAATGGGTAAGAGCGGTGCTCCTACTATGTTCCAGGTAAACGGTCCTGTAGGTCTTGCAAACTGGAAAGATTATTGCTATGATTTAAAAGATTCAGCAATCTACGGTGAGCTGACAAACGAAGATTTCGCACTGAAGGATGGAGATGCTGTAGCAGGTATCGCATACGTTATCGAGTCTTACGGACTGATCACAAACAAAACATTACTGGAAAAAGCAGGATATACAATTGATGATATTAAATCTTTCGCAGATTTAAAGAAGGTTGCAGAAGATATCACAGCACGTAAGGACGAACTTGGATTTGCTGCATTTACATCAGCAGGTATGGACGGATCTTCTGACTGGAGATTTAAGACACACCTTGCAAACCTTCCAATCTACTTCGAGTATCAGGCAGACGGAATCGGAACTACAAAAGAAATCAAAGGCACGTACCTTGACAACTATCGTGATATCTGGAATCTGTACATCAACAACAGTACATGCGATCCTGCAGAACTTGCAGCAAAGACCGGTGATGATTCCAGAAACGAATTCCTTGCAGGCCAGGCAGTATTCTTCCAGAATGGTTCCTGGGAATACGGAAACCTGACAGCAGACGGCACATTTACAGATGATGATCTGGCTATGATCCCGATCTACATCGGTGTAGGCGATGAAGCAAACCAGGGTCTCTGCACAGGTACAGAAAACTACTGGTGTGTAAACAAGGAAGCTGATGAAGCAGATATTCAGGCAACACTTGATTTCATGAACTGGTGTGTAACTTCTGACGAAGGAACAAAGGCTATGGGCGAAGATATGGGATTTGTAATTCCTTTCAAGAACGCTGTTGAATCTCGGAACCTGTTCGTACAGCAGGATAAGGAAATGACAGCAGAAGGAAAGACTCCTGTTTCATGGAACTTCTCTACAATGCCATCAGAAGAGTGGAAAAACGGCGTAGGTCAGGCTCTTACAGCTTATGCAGCTGATCAGACAGATGACAACTGGGAAGCAGTCAGATCTGCATTCGTAGACGGATGGAAGACTGAATACGAATTAACTTCTCAGGAATAAGAGATTGTGAATAAAGGGCAGGCAGGATAAGCTGCCTGCCCCTTTTTTGGAGGTAGGTACTATGCATAAAGCGTTGAAACGTTATTCGCCCATTTTTGTGCTGCCGACACTGCTTGCATTTATCATCGGATTCATTGTTCCGTTTGCACAGGGGTTATATCTTTCTTTTTGTAAATTTACAACGGTTGATAATGCGAAGTGGGTTGGAGTTGCAAATTATAATGTCATCCTGAAGGATGCTTCATTTTTAAACTCTTTTAAATTTACAATTTTATTTGCGGTTGTATCCATTATACTCATTAATGTGATCGCCTTTGGTCTGGCACTTCTGCTGACAAAGGAACTGAGAGGAACCAATATTTTTCGTACCGTATTTTTTATGCCGAACCTGATCGGTGGTATTGTACTTGGTTATATCTGGCAGATCCTCATCAACTGTATTTTGTCACTTGCAAGCAAACCGCTTCTGGCACTGAATTCATCAGCCGGTTACTGGGGACTTATCATTCTGATGTGCTGGCAGCAGATCGGATATATGATGATCATCTACATTGCAGGTCTGCAGAATGTACCGTCAGATCTTGTGGAAGCAGCTGAGATCGATGGAGCAAATGCATGGGATGTATTATGGAAGATCAAGTTACCGATGGTTATGTCATCCGTAACGATCTGTGTATTCCTGACGCTGACAAACTCCTTCAAGCTGTTTGATCAGAACTTAGCCCTCACAGGTGGTGATCCGAACCATTCCACAGAAATGCTTGCCCTAAACATTTACCAGACCTTCTACGCACGTGCAGGCGCGCTCTTCAAGGGCTACGGTCAGGCAAAAGCTGTTATATTCTGTATTTTAGTCATTGCGATTTCCATGCTTCAGCTGAAGCTTACCAAATCTAAGGAGGTGCAGCAGTAATGAAACAGAAAAGAAAAGTATCAAATATTATCTGGATCACAGTATTAACAGTGGCATCCCTTTTCTGGATATACCCGATCGTGATGATCCTGTTTAACTCTTTAAAGAAAGAAACAGCGATCAGCACAAGTACTGCATTTACACTGCCGACAGCAGATACCTTTGCAGGTATTTCAAACTATGTAAGTTCCCTGACATCCCAGGGATTTTTAAAGAGTCTTGGCTACAGTGCACTGATCACAGTCACTTCTGTGGCAGCTATTCTGCTCTGCTGCTCCATGTGTGCGTGGTGTATCACAAGACTGAACGGCGTATTTTCAAAAATCATCTATTATATGTGTGTCCTTTCCATGGTCGTACCGTTCCAGATGGTTATGTTTACGCTGTCCCAGACGGCAGATAAGCTGAAACTGAACACACCGTTCAACATCTGGGTGATCTACCTCGGATTTGGTGCGGGACTTGCGGTATTTATGTTCTGCGGTTTTGTAAAATCCATTCCGATCGAGATCGAGGAAGCTGCCATGATCGATGGCTGCAATCCACTTCAGACATTCTTCATGGTGGTTGTACCGATTTTAAAACCAACCATGATTTCAGTAGGTGTTCTGGAAGCTATGTGGGTATGGAACGATTACCTTCTGCCGACACTTGTACTGGATATTAAGAAATACAAAACTATTCCGATGCTGATCCAGTATTTCAGAGGCAGCTACGGAAAGGTAGAAATGGGACCGATGATGGCAAGTATCATGCTGACCGTCATTCCGATCATCATTGTATACCTGTTCGGACAGAAATATATTATCAAGGGCGTAGCTGACGGTGCAGTCAAAGGCTAAGCGCTCTTTTGGGAAAGGATAACGATATGAGACTTAGCGGAATGCTTTTACCGATATCAGCCCTGCCTTCCAATTATGGGATCGGTTGTTTTTCAAAAGAAGCATATGAATTTGTGGATACCTTAAAAAAATGCGGGCAGTCCCTGTGGCAGATTCTGCCACTCGGACCGACCGGTTACGGGGATTCGCCGTACCAGTCGTTCTCCACTTTTGCCGGAAATCCATATTTTATTGATCTGGAGACACTGGTCAAGGATGGCCTTTTGGGAAGACTGGAATGTGAAGGAGCAGATTTCGGAACAGGAAACACCATAGATTATGAAAAAATGTTTCATACCAGATACCGTATCCTGCATATGGCATACCAGCGGGCTGTGACAAATGGTATTACGGAAACGGATGACTATCACAGCTTTGTGAAAAAGAATGAAAGCTGGCTGCCGGATTATGCACTTTTTATGGCTTTGAAGGATGCCAACCACGGCAAAAGCTGGAGCGAGTGGGAAGAAGGCATCCGGAACCGAAGACTGGAAGCACTGGAAGAAGCCGGACAGAAATATAAAACCGATATTGGTTTTTATGAATTTGTGCAGTATGAGTTTTTCAGACAGTGGGATGCCCTGAAGAAGTATGCGAATGAGCAGGGTATACAGATCATCGGAGATATTCCGATCTATGTGGCATTTGACAGTGCAGATACATGGAGTGATACAAAGCAGTTCCAGCTGGATGAGGACAATCTGCCGGTTGCAGTGGCAGGCTGCCCGCCGGACGGCTTTTCGGCAGACGGACAGCTTTGGGGAAATCCGCTCTATGACTGGGAGTATCATAAGAAAACCGGGTATGCATGGTGGATGCGGCGTATCGCACATTGCTTTGCGCTGTATGATATCGTCAGAATCGATCATTTCCGGGGCTTTGATGAATATTATGCAATTCCTTACGGAGAGAAAACAGCAAGAAACGGAAAATGGCAGCAAGGTCCGGGAATGGATCTGTTTGGTGCGGTCAGAGAGCAGTTTGGCGATCTGCCGATCATTGCAGAAGATCTCGGCTTTCTGACAGACAGCGTGAGAAGGATGCTGAAGGAAAGCGGCTATCCGGGCATGAAGGTGCTGCAATTTGCTTTTGACTCCAGGGAAGAAAGTGACTATCTGCCGCACAATTACGAAAGAAACTGTGTGGTATATACGGGCACACATGATAACAATACTGTAATGGGCTGGTATGATGAACTGGCACCTGAGGCTAAAAAGCTGGCAGTTGACTATCTGCATAATGCATACACACCGAAAAAAGAGATCTACTGGGATTATATCGCACTTGCCATGCGCAGTGTGGCAGATACGTGTATCATTCCGGTGCAGGATTATCTGGGGCTCGGCAAGGAAGCACGGATCAATACACCATCAACACTTGGCGGTAACTGGGTATACAGACTGCCGAAAAAGACATTTGATGCGGCAAAGATCCGGAAAATCAGACGAATGACGGAGATTTGTGCACGTCTGCCCAAGGTACGGAAGGAAGCAGAAGAAGAGAAAGAAACAGAAGTAACAACAGATACAAAAGAAAGATAACACAGCAGAAATAACAGGAAAAGAATAACACTGCAGAGGTAACCTGCAAAAATGAAAAAGAGGAGGCACGCATGGATTTAAAGACAAATATAGAAAAACGTCTGGGTACAACGATCGCCGGGGCGGATGATAAGGCGCTGTATTACGCACTGCTCGGACTGACAAAAGAGCTTTGCAGCGAGAAGAAGCCAAATGAAGGAGACAGAAAGGTATATTATATTTCCGCAGAATTTCTGATCGGAAAACTGTTATCCAATAATCTGATCAATCTTGGCGTTTATGAAGAGATAAAAGAGCTGCTTGCCCAGAACGGCAAGTCACTTGCCCAGATTGAGGAGATCGAGCCGGAACCATCGCTTGGAAACGGCGGACTTGGCAGACTGGCAGCCTGCTTTATCGATTCTATTGCTACACTCGGTCTGAACGGAGAAGGCATCGGACTGAATTATCATTATGGATTGTTCCGGCAGAAATTTGTGGATCACAAACAGCGGGAAGAAAAAAATCCGTGGATCGAAAAGGAAAGCTGGCTTACAAAGACAGAATTACATTTTCCTGTACAGTTTAAGGACTTTACTGTGGAATCCACATTATATGACATAGATGTACCCGGATATGACAGTGGTGTCAACAAGCTGCATCTGTTTGATATTGATACAGTAGACGAATCACTTGTCAAAGATGGTATTTCTTTTGATAAGAATGATGTGAAAAAGAATCTGACACTTTTCTTATATCCTGACGACAGTGACAAGGCAGGACAGCTTCTGCGTATTTATCAGCAGTATTTTATGGTAAGCAGCGGTGCACAGCTGATCCTGAAAGAGCTTGCGGACAAGGGCTATGATATCAGATCCTTAAGTGATCATGTGGTGATCCAGATCAACGATACACATCCTTCCATGGTCATTCCGGAACTGATCCGTCTGATGCAGGAAAGAGGAGTTGCTTTTGAAGAGGCTGCACAGATTGTGGCAAAAACATGTGCATATACAAATCATACGATCCTTGCAGAAGCACTGGAAAAATGGCCGGTTTCTTATCTGGAAGAGGTTGTACCGCAGCTGATGCCGATCATCCGCAAGCTGGATGAAATGGCAAAAGCCAAATATCCGGATGAGCGGGTAGCGATCATTGACAAAGAAAACAGAGTCCATATGGCACATATGGATATGCATTACGGCTTCTCCGTAAACGGTGTTGCTGCACTGCATACAGAGATTTTAAAGAAGTCCGAACTGAAGCCGTTTTATGATATTTATCCGGAAAAATTCAATAATAAGACAAATGGTATTACATTCCGCCGCTGGCTGCTGCACTGTAATCCTGAGCTTGCAGCATATATTACGGAATTGATCGGAGACGGATGGAAGAAGAATGCTGCAGAGCTTGAAAAGCTGCTGGAATTCCAGAATGATGAGAAAGTGCTTTCCCGTTTTATTGAGATCAAGGACGGAAAGAAGGCAGATCTGAAAAATTATCTGAAAGAAACACAGAATATTGATATTGCAGCAGATTCTGTATTTGACATCCAGATCAAGAGACTGCATGAGTACAAGAGACAGCAGATGAATGCGCTTTATATTATTCATAAATATAAGGAGATCAAGGCAGGCAAGAAGCCGAAGACACCTGTTACCATGATCTTTGGAGCAAAGGCAGCACCGGCTTATATTCTTGCAAAGGATATTATTCATCTGATCCTCTGCCTGCAGGAGCTGATCGATAATGATCCGGAGGTAAGTCCATACCTGAAGGTTGTCATGGTAGAAAATTACAATGTGACAAAAGCGGAGCATCTGATCCCTGCCTGCGATATTTCTGAACAGATTTCTCTGGCAAGTAAGGAAGCAAGCGGAACAGGTAATATGAAGTTTATGTTAAACGGTGCTGTGACACTTGGCACGATGGATGGTGCAAATGTGGAGATCCATGACCTGGTTGGAGAAGACAATATTTACATTTTCGGTAAGTCCAGCGAAGAAGTGATCCGCCTGTACGATACAGCAGGCTATCATCCACAGGACTACTATGCAGATCCGCAGATTGCAGAGCTTGTTGATTTTATTGTCAGCAAGGAACTGGTTCAGATCGGTGATCCTGAAAATCTGGGACGTTTATACAAAGAGCTTTGCAATAAAGACTGGTTCATGACACTTCTGGATGTTAAAGATTATATTGCAAAGAAAGAGCAGATGCTTGCAGATTATGAAGACCGCATGGCATGGGCAAAGAAGATGCTCATCAATACGGCAAAAGCAGGTTTCTTCTCATCTGACAGAACAATCGCTGAATATAACCGCGATATCTGGAAGCTGTAGAGAATTATATATGGCTGCGGCGGACAGACAGCGTTACCGCAATGCGCGGCAAGAAACGACATCTTTTTTGGGTGTCGTTTCTTTCTTTTTCCGGGAAATGAATCCTGTGCCGGGAAATTTCGCCCAACGGCGGGAAAATATGTAGTAAAGGATGAATTTGTTGAATGCTGAAAAAAATAATTCGTCTCAAAAAGCGGGACATGGCAGAAGTGTATGAAATATCCGATGAGCATCGGCGCAAAAAAGTTGTTTTGTGAATTATGAAAGAAAAAAATATCTAGGACGAGGTGCACAAAAAATGTATGAAATTTTCATAAAAAAGTACGAAAGAAGTTTCTGTTCATTAGTAGAAAACTCTAAAAGGTTATGGTATACTGTATTTTGAATAGTGTAAAACTTCCACAGGCAGATTTCTTTGTGAGACAGTTAGTACAAATACTGGAAATAGGGGCGAATGACATGCAGGAAAATGTAGGAATGGAAGCTGCAAGAAAAGCAGCAGAAGAAGCCGCAAGAAAGGCGGCAGCAGCAGCAATTAAAAATACACCGGAGAAGGCTGAACCGAAAAAAGAGCAGGCTGCAGCAGGTGATGGCAGCAATATTAAATCCGCAGAGGATGCGATCAGACAGACTGCCGGATTGAACGCAAAGAAAGCAGCGATCGAATCAGCTTTCAGGATTGCGGACGAAGCCGCAAGAAAGGCAGCACATGATGTAACAGAAAGTACTTCTTCCGAGAAAGATCCGGCAAGAAGAGCGCTGGAGGAGGAGACGATCCGTAAAGCAGCCAGTGAGCATACAAGAAAGATTGCGGAGGAAACAGCCAGAAAACTTTCAGAAGAGAATATCAAGAAAGCGCAGGAGTTTGCAAAGCAGTCTGATGAGCGCATAAAGCAGCTGAAGGAAGAAGTTGCAAAAAAGACGGAAGCTGAAGGCAAACAGGCTGTGGAAGCAACAGTCAAAGCTGCGGATCTGAAAGCAAAGCAGGCAGTAACAGAGAAGGTACAGCAGGCAGAAGCCGAAGCCAAGAAGATGGTAGATGAGGTGCTTCGTAAAGCACAGGAAGAAGCCAAAAAGATGGTAGAAACTGCAAAAGCCAAGGCTGAGGAAGAAGCACAGAGGCAGGTTGCTGAGATGCGTAAGAAGGCAGAAGAGCAGGCTGCAGCCGCAGTAGAAGCAGCAGTGACAAAGGTTGGTACGGATGCAAGAGCAAAAGAAGTGGAAGCAGCCAAGGCTGAAGATGCCAAGAATGTACGTGAGGTAGAAGAATATGTACAGAAAGAAGCTGCAGCTGCAGCCATGAAGTTTGCCAAGGATGCCATTGTGAAGATGGAAGAAGAGAAGATCCGTCGTGCAGAGGAAGAAAAGGCAAGACTTGCTGCAGAAGAAAAAGCACGTAAAGAAGCGGAAGAACGTGCAAAGAGAGAAGCAGAAGAGGCTGAAAAGCGTAGAATAGAAGAAGAGAACCGCCGTAAGGAACAGGAAGCAAGAGAAAAGGCAGAAGCTGCTGAGAAGGCAAGAAAAGCAGCAGAAGCTCTTCAGTTCCGCAAGTATGAAGAAGAAGCAAAGAGACAGCAGGCTGCAGCTGCAAAGGCAGCAGTACAGGGGCAGTCTCAGGAACCGGTTAAGACAGTTGATGCGGCCGCAGCCGCAGCTGTAGCCGCTATGAAGCAGCAGAGCCAGCCACAACCGGTTCCTGCACCGGCTCCTGCCGAGAAACCACAGCAGACCGCAGCCAAGAGTGCACCTGCTGCATCTGATGGCGCAGGAAAGACAATGTCACTGGATGAATTCCAGAAGGCAGCCATGAAGCTGAAGATCTTACTGGACAACGGTATTATTTCTCAGGCAGAGTTCGATGAGGAGAAGAAGCGTCTTGTAGATTCCATGCAGCTTTAAAATGTAAAACAAAAAACATAAAGTAAGAAGTGTTTGGGAGCACCTGTCGATAGACAGGTGCTCCTTATTTATTTTTGGAAAATATATAATGAAGCCAGAGTCAAAAGGTCTAACCCTATGTGAGCTTTCTCATAGGTGGGTGAAAGACCTTGGGACCCGCCCCGATATGAGCATCAAATTCTGGCTTTTGATCCTTACATCATATAATATAGTATTGACAAATAATATTATATGATATATAGTATTACAAAAGATATAATACTACACAGGAAGGAGTAATGTATATGGTATTCAATACAGGAGCAGCGCTTTTAGATGCGATCGTGCTTGCTGTTGTAGATAAAGAAGAGATCGGTACTTATGGTTACCGGATCACACAGGATGTCCGGCAGGTACTCGAGATTTCGGAATCCACACTGTATCCGGTTCTGAGGCGGCTGCAGAAAAGTGGCTTTCTGGAAGTCTATGACAGAGAATGTGCGGGCAGGAACAGGCGTTATTATAAGACGACAGCGCTTGGTAAGGCGCAGCTTTCCGAGTACAGGAAAGAATGGCTGGGATATGCCGAAAAAATAACTTCGATTTTTGAGGGAGGCAAGAAGGATGAATAAAGACCAATATTTACGAAAATTAGAATACTTGCTATCGGATCTGCCGGAAGAGGAACGCCGGGAAGCAATGGAGTATTATGTGGAATATTTTGAAGAGGCAGGACCGGAGCGGGAAGCAGAAGTGATGCGCGAACTTGGAACGCCTGAGACGGTAGCAGAGACGATCCATAAGGAACTGGCTGACAAAGGCATTGTGCCTTATCGGGCAGAGAAGAAGCAGAAAAAGGAAAGAAACGGCTGGCAGATCGCATTTATCGTGTTGGTATGTGTGCTTGTGTCACCGGTGGTGATCCCGCTCGCTATTGCACTGTTTGGAGTTGTGATCGCGGTTCTGGCATGCGTGGTTGCACTGATCGTAAGCGCTGTCGTACTGGTTGTCAGTATTGTAGCAGCCTTCCTTGTAGCAGCAATTCTTTTGTTTGTAGTTGGAATATCCAATATGGGACTTCCACTTGTCGGACTGATGATGATCGGCATCTCCTTCCTATGCGCGGGACTGTTCCTGCTCTGTGGCTGGGGACTCATCAAGCTCTGTGCAGTTGTTGTACCGGAAGTGATCAAAGGCTGTATTCATTTGATCGGTATGCCATTTCGCGGAAAGGAGGAACATAAAGCATGAAAAAATCAACGAAAATTGTTTTGATCACTGCAGCGGTTTTAACCGCTGTAGGAATGATACTGATCCTGATCGGTGTCGCACTTGGCGGCAATAAGCAGTACAGGGAATATGTCAGGGAAAACGGAGAGGTATCGGTCGTACTGTTTCCGCACAGCTTAAAGCTTCGCCTGAGTGCAGGAACAGACGGGCTCAATATGAACGTGGTAAGTGATGACGCAGATTGGGAAGATACGGATGAAGAGGATGACTGGAGTGATGTCGATACAGATCCGGATTTAGGAGTTTCTGAAAATGCTGCGGCTATTACGGATGACCGGTATGAAGAAGAGATGGACGATGACTCAGATGACGATGATTCGGATGATGATGACTCGGATGATGATTCGGACGAAGCCACTGATGATGCATGGGATGATGCAGAAGAATCGGGAAAAACAATGATAGCATCCGAAAGCGATCAGATCCAAAAAATCGATCTGGCACTTGGTGCAGGAGAGTTTACGATTAAGCCAAGCGGGGACGATTCCTTTTATGCAAGCTATGACGGCAAAAGCAGACTACAGTTCCAAAAACAGAACGGAACGCTCAGTATCCGTACAAAGACACAGACGATAACGTTGTTTGGCGTACATGACACAAATGCAGGCACTGCAACGGTCTATCTGCCGGAAAAGGCGTACCAAAAGATCTCACTTTCCATCGGAGCCGGAACTGCCGTATCGGAAATGACGCTGCAGGCTGAAAAGGTGGAGCTGGAAGTTGGTATGGGAACGCTTGAAACAGCAGTGGATGCTTCCAAAAAGCTGACAGTGGATGTCGGTATGGGAGAAGCAGACCTGATCGTGGCAGGCAGCGAGACAGACTTTGATACAGATATATCTGTCGGAGCCGGATCTGTAGAGTGCGGATCCCATGATTTCAGCGGTCTGTCACAGGAATATACGACGGACAAGGGAGCAGGAAAGAAGCTGGAAATCGATTGTGGCATGGGAAGTGTCAATGTGGATTTCCTCAGATAGTAGCAGGTAACCAATTCGGGGCTTATGCCCCTGACATCATAATATGTATCATGAATGAATAGGCGGAAGAAAAGGAGTGTATCAATATGAACGATAATAATATGAAGAAACTGACAAGATCAAGAGAACACAGAATGATCTGTGGAGTATGCGGCGGACTTGGCGAGTATTTCGGCGTGGATCCGACGATCATCCGTCTGCTGTTTGCCATATTCGGCTGCACAGGAACCGGGCTGCTTGTTTATTTTATTGCAGCAGCGATCATTCCAAATGTAGATGAAATTTAAGTGTTGTGGTTTACTGTCCGCAATTATTTGCCCAGAACAAGGATAGCGGTGTCGGAGTGGATTCGCCGGAAGCACCAAAAACAGATAAGAATGGATTACTTTTCCGGATGGGAAAAAACCAGTATGTATCAATGGAGACGATTGAGAAGATCTGCAAGAAACTGGATTGCACCGTTGATGAGATGATGGAATTTACAGATGATGAATAATATGAGCAGACATGTTAAATTATCAGAACTGACAGAATGCTTCAGAAATTGAAAAGGATAACACGCAGGATATGGCATAAATCTCTTGGCAGCGCGATTCCGGTTTTGAAAAATCTCAATCCGGGAAATACAGCGAAATCAGATAATTCGTACAAGGGGAGTTTCCCCTTGCGGCATAGGTGCCTATCCCCGAAGTTTGTGACTGAATACCTCAGATACAACATATAGGGTGAAAGAAAGCGTGAAATCGGAATTTATGGAGGTAATCAAAATGAAAGAATATCAATATTTGATTGGAAAGATTATTGTCGCAATGGCAATTATAATTGCCGCAATCATTATAGCGCAGGCTATTGGTGGAGCTGGAGAAAGTATCCGTAGTGGCTTGTTGCAATTAGGGGATGCTCTTCGATAACTTCAAGTTTGTGAGGGTAATTATGATAAAGTTTTTGAATGATATCAGGAATGCAGAAAAACCAATATCTAATAATAGAAAAATTATAAATACTATAGCTGTATTGTTCCTTGGAATAGCTTTGGGGACTTTTTCAAAATTTTTGGATTTTCGTCAAGCTGAACTTCCCAGTGTGCTTATGGCAATAGATGGAGCATTAGATGTTCATAATTTCCTTGGACGTTTTGCAATCTGGGTATTGATTGCACTGTGTATTTCTATTTATAGCAATTCTGCAATAAGAGCAAGCAT